>Ga0233399_1000528_pt1 | contig 14519 bp, 18 predicted proteins | sample 43DmetaG_FD_182698 | JGI IMG/M metagenome (GOLD analysis project Ga0233399, IMG submission 182698) | Seawater microbial communities from Monterey Bay, California, United States - 43D | ecosystem: Environmental > Aquatic > Marine > Coastal | place: USA: California | collected 2016-11-08 | reverse complement strand
CATTTAACGATCAATAATTTAAATGAACCCAAGTGTTCTGTACTTGGGTTTTTCTTGTTTAAAAAGATGTGTTATCTTTAGAAAACAAAAAAAATTGCATGTCAACAAAATACAAAGTTACCGTGAAAGGAGATAAAGAAATGCACGGATTGCAAATCCGCGCCATCGGATGCAAGACAGTTTTGGAGCAGGTTTTATAAATAGTAGCTCTCTTTTTAGTTGCTATATGCTTGTAAATGTTTCAGTTAAGTTCGGTTATTGGAAATTAAAAAATTGCTTTTTATTTTGTAACACTAATTATTTGTGTTAAATTTATTGTGCTAGTTGAAGAAAAAAAGTATTTTGATTTTCCCTATTTACGTACACAATATTAAAAATTAACGAAGCAATCACACTCTTGTGATGGCTTTTTTTTGTGGTACAAAATCGGTGTTGAACTTCTTTCAATACTCCCTGTTTCTTTTCTAGCATTGTAATTATTAATCTTTAAAATACCCCTATGAAAAGTTACTTTCTATTGCTTTACAAACTATTTTTAGTTGTTCATTTCTATTTCAAGAAATACCAAACACGCAACCTTACTTGTCTAAAGCCTTTGTTTAAACAAAATGTACAAATATCCGGGCATCCTGTTGTAGCGTTTTCTCAAATATTTTGGGTGCGATATTGCTATTCAACAGATAAATAACTTGGAATTTTAATATAAAAATAGTCACTTACTTGGGTAAGATTTTCTGTTTTTTTGGAATAATTCTAAAAATATGAACACACATTAAAATTTTAAAACAATGAAAATCCCCTTTTCTTTAAAAATAGTACTCGCATTTACTTGTTGTTCTCTTGCAACAACAGAAATTCTTATAGCCCAAAAATCTGAAGCTAAATTAGTTTTTAAAGACGGCACAGTTCTAAAAGGCTTGGGCAAATTAAAAGGTAGTGCCTCTGTAAAGTTTAGAAAAAATAAAAAAGCAAAGGCTAAAAAATATCATCTTAGAGATTTAGAAAGTGTTCAGCTTTATATCGAACAGTTCGTAAAAACCTATGTATACCTGCCCTTTGGCAACAAGGCGAGAGCAAGTTTGCGGACATAAAACTTCTGTAAAACCTTGTGTGGAAGTAAAATATGGACAAGGGATATTAACACCTAATATAATTTCTTATGAAAAAATTAGATGTAACAATTGAAGTTCTTGAAACTAAAGAACTCGCAACTGTATCAACAGAACCTGGTTCATGTGGAACAGTTAGTGGCGGTAGCGGAGATGACACCGTTGTCTATGCGTGCTGCTGCTGCTGCTGCTGCTAAAATTAGTGCAAGAGTGTTTAAAAAATACTCTTGCTTTTTTAATAGTAAAATAAAAAGGAATGAAAAAAAATAATATAATTTGGAAAATAATTCAATCAGATAATAATGAGTACATTTTATTATCAGATTCGGATATAATAAAAAAAATAAAAGGTAAAAATTCGCATGATATTGTGAGTGTTTTATTAAGTCTTCAAAAAGATACAACTAACGTAAAAATTCGTGAAAAAATCTCTATTGAAAATTTTGAAAAAGAATACATCAATGATATAATTGAATGGTTAAAACACAATCATTTTATAGAAGAACAAAATATTTCAACATCGAAAATAAATATAATTGGAGAGTTTGGTGATAATAATTTCTTGCTAAATGAATTTATAGACTACTTAAAACCAAAAATAGAAGTAAATAAAATATTTAATTTATCTGAAAATAATAACCTTTTAGAGTTTAAATATGATTTTTTGACCTTATTAATTGGTCCTTTTTTTTATAATCAAGATAACATAAAAAAAATCAGTGAATTGCAAGAAGATAAAAATATTGATTTCTTATATACCGAAATATATCAAAATGGTATTTTACTTGGTCCACTTATGAATTTAGAGAAAGAAACAGCTTGTCTAAATTGTCTTAAAATAAGAAGAGTTTTTAACACATCAACACCTAGTATTATTATTGAGAACCTTATTAAAAAAAATAATGTTAGTATTACTAATAATAATGTTTTTGAAATTGGAGATTTCAATATAAATAAAGTATTTATATATAATGAGTTAAAAAACATAATAACAAATTCAAATAAAAAACTATACAATAAATCAATATTTATAGATTTTAATAAATATCAAAATCAATATTTTAATATAACAAAAGCTCCTAATTGTAATTTTTGTGTAGACAAAACAATATATAACCCATTATGAACACAAAACTAAACGGCAATTTTGGTTTTTTTAATAAACCAATATTTAAAATTGCAAGTAATATATATATGCCCAATGGTCTGTTAGAACGTGTTTGTTATTCGCAAAACTTATTTGTATTAGGAAATAATAAAACAGAGGACATGAATGGTGGAGGAATTTCTTTTAACAAAGAAGAAGCTGAAATAACAGCTTTAGGGGAATATGTAGAAAGATACTCATCATCATTTCAAATGAAAAAAGGATTAGTCTATGGCTCATATAATGAACTAAAATTAAAATATAAATGTTATGACCCATTAAATATAAACTATTTTAATAATGAACAATATAATAGTACCGAATTCAAATTAAAAAAATTGGATTATGACACAAAAATTCATTGGGTAAATAGTTTTGATTTCTTTAGTTCAGAAAAAATTTTATTGCCCTTTTTTATGACAAATGTTGAAAATATAAAAGGGGATGGAATGTTTCATATTAATACTACAACAGGTACTGCAACACATAAAAATATTGAATTAGCAATAAAATCTGGACTTTTTGAATGTATTGAGCGCGATGGTTTTTCTAAATTTTGGTATTTTCAAAATAAAACGGAAGCTATAAAAATTTCTTCAAACTTTATTTTAAAAAAATTTTCTAAAGATAAATTAGTTAACAAACTCTTTAATAACAAAAAAGTTAAAATAGTTATATACGATATTGGAAAGTATTCTATGTCTCCTACTTTTGTTGTTTTTATTTTTTTTAAAAAAAAGGGTAAAGTATATCAAAGTGTTGGTTCAGGTACACGGTTAACCCAAAAAGAAGCTTTAATAAAAGCATGTATTGAAGCTTATCAAGGCATCGAATACATTGAGCTTGTTTGTCAAAAAAATAGAAAAGAAATTGATGCTAAAAAAATAGAAAAATACGATTTTTCTGGGATAACAGATTTCAAAAAACATTATGCTCTTTACAATTTATTCCCAAATTTAAGCAAAAAAATCCCTATTTTAAATGATGCTCAAAATGACAAATCTTACTCAAATAATTGGCAAGATAAACATAAACATCATATTATTTCTGTAGACAAAAAAGAACTACAAAAAAAAGGGTTAGATGAAATTTATCATACTGTGCTCACAACAGCAGACGTGAAACAATTAGGCTTTGTAGTTGTAAAAGTAACAACACCTAAGTTAAACTTATTAACAGGTAATTTTAATTATCCTTATCTTGGTTTATTAAAATCTAATGAAAAGCTATTTTTGGAGTTTCCACATCCATTCCCTTAAATCAATTCAGTATAAAAAAACAACAGTTCAGAAACTATTATTATATTCTTAACTATAAAAAGAATATTTTTATTATTGAATCTTAAAAAATTGAATCTTATGAAATTTATTATTTTGCTTACTATTTTAAACATCAATTTATCTTGCAATAACAAAATAAGTGCAAACAAAAATGAAATTAAACAAAAAACCGAAACTACTTTAGTAGATAGTTTAGAGAAGAAAAAAAATATTATAGAAATAACAAATAACCAAGTTATTCCAATTAAAGAACAAGAAATAAAACAAGACAATTCTTATTTTGAAGACTCTATTGAAATTGCCATCTCACAAATGTTTAAAGAAAAAAAAATTGATTTTGTAGATTCTAAATTAAATGATATTTACAAAGATGAAAAAATTCCTAAAAAATATAAAGCATATTGGACAACTTATCTTTATTATTACAAATCTATATTTTATAAAGGTAATTTAAAAGACAATAAAAAAGCTAGTGAGTTTATTGATAAAGCAATTGAATTAATCGAAAAAGACTTGACTTCTTCAGAAGATTATGCTTTATATGCATCATGTCTATCATTCTCTATTCAATTTGCCAATATGACACAGTTAGCAAGCATTTCTTCAAGCGTTAGCGAAAATGCAGAAAAAGCCCTTTCTTTAAATAACAAAAATATAAGAGCATATTATGTTTTAACCTCAAATAACTTTTATACCCCAAAAATGTTTGGAGGTATGACTAAAGTAGAAGAGTATGCAAAAAAAGGGCTGGCATGTCCAAATAGCCTAGAAAACGAAAATTATTATGCTCCATATTGGGGGAAGCCTAGAATCTATGAATTATTAATAAATTATTATAAAGCTGAAAACAAGCTTAAAAAAGCTGATGAAACTAAAAATTTAGCAAAAAAAGAATTCTCCAACCTTTTCTAAAACTCTTTTAAAATGAAACAAGACACTATATCTAATTTATTTTCAGAGCATAGACTTAAAGATACTACACTAGATTTTTTAGAAAACATCAAATTCTTAAAACATCAAATAGAAACACCTGAAAAATTTGAGTTAATATCGTATGTAAATAATAACTCTACTATTGTAAAAAAAATATTTGATTCTTATTATGAGACAGGGTTTTGTAATACGTTTAAACTAAAGCCTAGTAAAAATAAAACTCAAAAGTATAATTATTTTGAAGTAATAAATAATGACCGAAAAAGCACAAGAAGTTTTAGTGATAAAGCTATGTCTTTTAAAGATTTAAGTGACTTTTTAAATTTATTTTATAAAATTACAGGTAAAGAAAACATAAATTTACACAATGAAGATATTGTTCGAAAAACTAGAAATATTGCATCTGGAGGCTCATTATATCCTACTGAAATTTACATTGTAAATAACAAAATTGAAGAAATACCCCAAGGCATATACAGATATAATGTTTACAATACAGAACTTGAACAAATAAAGGACTTTAAAGAAACTAAAAATCGTGATATATTTAATGATGCGATGATGAACAACGGTAAAAACAAATCATCTGTTGACTATGAGAATACTTCATTTTTTATAATTTTTACAAGTGTAATAAATAAACATTCTTTTAAATATCAAGATTTTGGTGTTATTCTATCTTTAGTTGAAATAGGAGAATTTATTCATTCAGCATATCTCACATCATCTACCCTAGATATAGGTTGCTGTGCGTATGGCGGTTTTTTAAACAACAAAATGAATTCTTTATTAGAATTAAAAAACAATCTACATATCCCATTTATTAGTATGGCTGTCGGTAATAAAAAAAGCAATAAGAATGGAAATAAATAAAAAACTTATTATTTTAAGTAAGACAAACGATGAAGTTATTTTAAAAATAGGAAAAACTGACGAAATAATTAAATTATCTGTTATTGAATTAGATATAATTAAATATTATTCTGAAGTAGATAATAATACAAAAGTTATATCACATTTTAAAAATATTGTTGAAATAATTGAAGATGATTTAAATACTCTAATCAATAAAGCTAAATCTTTAAAAATTTTAGTCTTAAATAATAAAAAATACTTAAAAGAATATTGGATAACATCAAAATTAAAACGAAATAAGAAAATTTTTGAAGTTTTTACAATTGATTTTAGTGGAAGCTACCTAGAAAGAATTTTAGAAAAGAAACTTATTTTAAAGATTATTATATCTATAGCCGTAATGCTATTGATGTTTATGATATACAATATAGCAAGCAGTCCATTAAATTTTAAACAAAATTACTTAGAGACTTTATATGCAGTACCTATCAAATTTAAAAGCTTGATAGGGTTCATATACTTATCAGCTTTTATATCTGTTTGTTTTCATGAAATAGGACATTATTTTTTTTACAAGCTATTTAAAGGTAAAACCTCTATTTTTGGTTTTGGCCTCTTATTTTTCTTTCTACCTATTTTTTACAACAAAATTTTAGTTTCTTTAATCAAAGAAAAAAAGGAAAAAATCATTATAAATTTTGGAGGTATGATTTTTGATTTAATTTTCTTAATTTTCTTAATTTTCTTCACGAAAAACTATCACATATTATATCCAACAATCTCATTTATTTGTTATGTAACTATGATTTCAATTTGTATTAGAACATTTTTTAATATAAATATTTTTCTACCAAGTACAGACGGATATTTTGTGTTTTCAGATACTATTAATAAACCTAATTTATTTGATTATTCCAATAAACTTTTTAAGGAGTTTATTAAAAGCAGAAAAACTAAAGCCAAAAATCTACCTTATATTTTCTATGCAGTAATAGGTTATTTATCAATATTTATATCATGGTGTTTCTTTTTTCTTCCTCTAATTATATACTTCTATTATGCTTTTAAAAATTAAATTAACAGCAGTATTATTTTTATGCTCTATTTTTCTTTTTTCACAAACAAGTATTAATGGTATAGTTAAAGATGAAAAAGGAACACCAATCCTTGGAGTAAATATATATATTAAATCATTACCTAGTAATGGTACTACTTCAAATTTCGAAGGTAGATTTAGCTTAAAAGAAGTTAAAAAAAATGATACTCTAATTATTTCATATGTAACTTATAAAACAAAGAAAGTTTTGTTATCAAATCTAAACACAAAAAAAGAGGTCATTATTATTTTGAAAGAAAACAGTCAAACTCTAGACGAAGTAATAATTCTTGGAAAAGACCCTATTTCAGAAAAATTTTCAGTTAAAAAAGTTAGTAAATTAGATATCTATTTTAATCCTGTATCAAAAGGAGATCCTTTAAACTCAATATTAATACTACCAGCATCAACTAATACAGATGAATCAGCTAACCCTAATTTAAGAGGTGGTAGTGCTGATAGGTCTAGAGTATATATTAATGGCTCTCCTATTATTAATCCTGTGAGAAATACTCAAGATAATGGCTTAGGTAATTTCTCAATTTTAAATACAGAAATTATTAACAAACAGTATGTTTATGCTAGCAATCCTCCACTAATTTATGGTAATTCTAGTGCAGGTATTGTTGAAATAGAGACTACTAAAAAACTAAATACTGAAAATATTCAAATTTCTCTAGCCCTTTCAAATCTAGGCTTAATTATTAATAAAAACATCAACAAAAAAACATTCTTTCAATTTTATACTAACAACCAATTTTCAGATTTACTAATCAATATAAACAAAAAGAATTTACAAAATTTAAATACTTTTTCTTCCCAAGACTTAGGGTTAAATTTTAGAACGGAAATTAATAAAAATTTATCTGTAAATTCCTATAGTTATTATATCAATGAAAATTATGAAGGAAGAAACTATAATTTAAACTTTATCGGTATTTCTAAAGCAAAACAGAAAAGATTTTTTACTATAAATAATGTTAATTACTATAAAAATAAATCAAATATCACTTTATCTACCTTATTTGATAGTAGCACTAAATACTTTGATTATGGTGTTATAAATTCAGTCTCTAATTATAATAATTTTTATTTAGCATTAAGTCATAAATACAAAATAAATAATAACTTAACTCTTCAATACGGTCTTAACCATTATAACACCAATTACAATTATAACGAAATTATACCTTTATATTTCTATGCTATTAGCAATGGTTCACCAGTTATAAACAATAATGAGAAAATTAAATTTAACTATTCAGAAATATTTCTATACTCTAATTATAAAATAAACAATGATTTAGGTCTATCTGGTGCTATTCGTAAAAACATATTTAAAAATGATGTTATTAGTGATTATTTAAGCTATCAAATATCAAGCTTTTATAACATAAACAATAGAAATAGATTGATTTTTGGTTTAGGAAATTACTATAGTTATTCAACACCTAATTACTATAATCACAAGATTTCTCTTCTAAATAGTAAGCAAATATCATTAGACTATTATTTAACTAAACGAAAATACAGCTTAACAAGTGCTTTATATTACAAAACAGACAAAGGTAATATTGAAAATAACAACATTCAAAATTTTGATAAAATAAACACATTAGGTTTTGAAATCTCTTATAATTATAATCTAAATAAATATTTCTCTTTTGGTGTGAGTAATACCTTTTTAGAACAAAAAGGTTATTTGAATAAAACCAAACTTAATACCTCTAATAATTTAAAATACTTCTTAAAAACTCAATTAACTTATAACAATCCTAAATACTTTACAACATCTTTATCTCTAATAACAAGACCTGGTAATAATTATACAGGTATTAGTAGCTCTTTTTTTAATTCCGAATCAAATAACTACCAACCTATTTTTGAAACTATTAATAACCAAACTTATAATAAATATTTTAAATTAGATTTCACAGTAAATAAAGTATTTAATGTTTATGAAGACCCATTAATTGCATATATATCAATAAATAATTTATTTAATAATAAAAATCAATCCAATATACATTATAATGGTAATTACTCAAATTCAACATTTGACTATTATCAACAAAGAATAATTTATTTTGGTGTTCAATATAGGCTAAATCATTTATTCAAAAAAAATGTTCGTGATGTACCATAAATAACTTTTGACTTTACAAAAATTGCAGATAGTACAGAATAAATAATCTATGCCAAAGATTATACTAGAAATAATAATAGATGCTCCTAGAGAAGTCGTTTTCGACTTAGCTAGGAGTATTGATTTTCATAAGGAATCAACAAAGCATACTAAAGAACAGGCTATTGCAGGTAAAACTAAAGGACTTATTGAGTTAGGAGAAAGTGTAACTTGGAGAGCTAAATATTTTGGTTTTTGGTTAATACTGGAAAGTAAGATAACCGAATTTGATTATCCTAATAGTTTGCTGATGAAATGGTAAAAGGAAACTTCAAATCATTTAAGCACGAACACATTTTTGAAATAAAAGGAGGTAAAACCGAAATGATAGACATCTTCGATTATAAATCTCCGTTAGGTTTTTTAGGTAGATTTGCCGATATACTTTTCTTGAAAAGGTATATAACTAAATTTTTATCTATTAGAAATACTGTTTTAAAAGACTATGTAGAGTCAAAAAATAATTATGCGTAAGCTTTTTTGGTTTTAGTATCACGAATAAAAGCATCTATAATCTTAACAACAGTAGTTTTGTCATCTTCAGAAAGTCGTTGAATTTCTTTCATACGGTTAAGCATATCAATATCCACGATCTCTAAATTATCATCTTCTGACATCAAATAATCGACAGAAACACCTAAAAACTTATCAATTTTATTAGCGTTCTCAACAAATGGAATAATATCGTCACGCTCATATTTAGAAATGGCATCACGAGAAACACCTACATACGAAGCTATATCTAATTGAGATAAACCGCTGGCGCAGATATGTTTCCACAAAATTGCTAGCGCGGAAATGTTTTCCGTGCATTTAACGATCAATAATTTAAATGAACCCAAGTGTTCTGCACTTGGGTTTTTACTTTTCTAAGATTTATTTATCTTAGAAAAAAATTGCATGTCGACAAAATACAAAGCTACCGTGAAAGGAGATAAAGAAATGCACGGATTACAAATCCGCGCTATCGGATGCAAGACAGTTTTGGAGCAGGTTTTATAAATAGTAGCTCTCTTTTTAGTTGCTATATGCTTGTAAATGTTTCAGTTAAGTTCGGTCATTGGAAATTAAAAAATTGCTTTTTATTTTGATATCGAAAAACAAATTCTGAAGGGAAACATAATTGTATTTTTGTTATTAATTAAGGCTTTATTGATAAATAAATTGCTAAATCAATACTTTTTTACCTTTTATTTTGCAGAATAAATAATTTTTGATATATTAGAGATGCTAAGTAAAAGAAAAAAATATTTTGATTTTCCCTATTTACGCACACATTATTAACAATTAACAAAGCGATCTCGCTCCAAAGACCCTAAATATATATTCCTTGATGAAGCAACCTCAGCTCTTGACGCTACAAATGAAAAACAGGTACATAATAATTTAAAAAGATTGTTTAAGAATAAAACAGTGGTAATTATAGCTCATCGGCTAAGCACTGTCCAAGATGCAGATCAAATAGTTGTATTATCAAAAGGGTCAGTTGTTGAGCAAGGAACACATTTAGAGTTGATTAATAATAAAAACCATTATTACACATTAGTTAAAAACCAATTAAATATTTAAAAATATATGATATCCAAAATTATAACAAGCAGCTTGTTACTATTAAGTATAGGCTGTAGCTCAATTAAAGAGGTTTCGTCTTCTTCAAAATATGAAACTGTCTATTCAAGAACAATAAATGAAGGGCAATTTGAGTCAATTTATCAAATCTTAAAAGAGAATATCTCAGATTTTCCTTTTACGAAGAAAAATAAACTTAATTATAAAAGCGTAAATAATAAATATTCATTGAATATATCCTTAAAAAAAAATCATTTCAAATTAGTATACAAAAGCAATGTTGGTTATCACGATAAAATTAAATTGATGAAGTCTAAAATAGAGGCTGTCAAATAGAGATTGAAATTTAAAATATAGATGAAAATTAAATTTATAATAATTGTATTCCTTTTAGTTAAGGCTAGTTTATCTTTTTCTCAAAATAAAATTTCAGGGAAAATTATAGAACAATCAAAAGAAGCATTACCTTTTGCGAACATAATTTTATATCAATTAGAAAATAAAAAGACTCTAACTGGAACTACAAGTGATGATAATGGACTCTATAATTTAAAAAATGTTTCGAATGGGTCTTATTGGTTAGAGGTCTCTGTTCTTGGATTTGAAACAAAAAAATCAGAACCTTTTGTTTTATCTGAAGATAATAATCAAATAGAATTAAATTTTATACTAAAAGAGGAGGCTCAAACTTTAAATGAGGTTGTTATTAAAAGTACAAGACCTGTAATAAGACAAACTGCTGAAAAACTAATTGTAGATTTAGAGAAGTCTGAAATGATAAGTTCTAATCTGCAAGATGTAATGAAAAAAGTTCCTGGAGTTATTGTTACAAATGGAAGGATAAGTTATGCAGGGCAACGAGGTGTAAGAATTTTATTAAACGGAAAGACTACTGATTATATAGACACAGCCTCATTATTACGAGATTTTCCAGCTGATAATATCGCTAGAGTTGAATTGGTTCAACAACCAGGGGCTGAATTTGATGCAGAAGGTTCAGGGCCGCTTATTAATATTATTTTGAAGAAAAATGTACGACTTGGTACTCATGGCAATATAAAAGCATATCAAGGCTATGATAATCAATATGAATACGCTACAAGTGCTTCTTTAGCTAGTTATAAGAATCGGCTAAATTGGCAGATAAATACAGGATATAGTAAAATTACAAATCGTGAAGATTTATTTATTAAACGTAAAGTTAATAATCAAATATACGACCAATCATCCATTTCTCCTTATGATCCAGTAAATTTTAGAGTAAGTGGAGCATTAGATTACTATTTTAATGAAAAGCATAGCGTAGGTTTAAGTGCTAGGCATATTTTTACAGACTCAAACCGAATCACTTCAAATAGTACTAAAATCATTCAAAATAAGGTGTCAGATGAACTCATTACTGAAAATAATTTTGATAAAGAACGAATAATTTTCAATATAAATCCCTATTACGAATTTGATGATGAGAAGAATAAAATTTTATTAGATTTTGATTATGTAAATTATAGTAATGAAAATATAAATAATCTATATCAAATAGGTCAAAGTAATATAGATTATAACAATCAAAGATATTTTCAAAATGGTAAATATCAAATAGTTACTTCTAAATTAGACTACAAACGTACTGTTAGTGAAAATCTGAATTGGATGATGGGGATAAAGTATTCAGGTGTAAATACGGATAATGATTTAAGGTCTTTTTCCGAAAATACACAAGGTATATTTACACAAAATAATAATCAAAGTAATCGTTTTTTAATTGATGAAAACATAATAGCTAGTTATGTGAAATTTACTTCGAATTATGATAAGTGGTCATTTTCTGGAGGATTGCGATGGGAAAAAAGCACTACCAAAGGAACATCAAAAAATCCAGATGAAACAAAGAGTCGAGAAATTTCAAAATTATTTCCAAGTGCTAGTATTGGTAGAAAGATATCAGAAAAAATTGGTGCTAATATATCCTATAGTTATAGAATTCGTAGACCTTCTTACAACTCTTTAAATTCATTTGTTTATTATTACGATCCTTATACTTTTGAAGAAGGCAACCCTAATTTAAAGCCTGCATTTACAAATAGTTTTCAATTTGGTTTAACTTATGATGATCAACCATTTTTCAGTATTGGTTATAGAGACACTTCAGATTCATTACTTGAACTGATTACTCAAAATGACACTACAGCTCAAACTTCACGTTCAGTGATTAATTTATCTGAAGAAAAGAATTGGAATTTCAGAGCATTTGCACCTTTAAACTTTATAGAAGGACTTGAAGGATATTCTGGATTGATAGTAAATCACAATAGTTATAAATCAAGAAACCTATCACCAAATTTAGATTTATCTAAATGGAGCTTAACTTGGTATACCAATATTGAATATAAATTCCCATGGAACATTAATTCTGAATTAACTGGATATTATACTTCAGGAGGATTGCAAGGACAAATCCAACACGAATGGCTTGCTGGTCTTAGTTTTGCTATGAGTAAAAAGTTTCTGAAGGATAAGTTAAAAATAAACCTTGGAATAGGAGAGATTTTAAATAGGCAGTTTAAGGGTATTATTAAATATAATAATATTAATGCTGATTTAATAAGTGATTGGTCTAGGCAAAATGTATATTTTCAACTAACCTATAATTTTGGTTCAAAATTCAACAAAAAGAAAAAAAGAAGTAACACTTCTAAAGAAGAAGAAGATAGAATAAAAAACAACAATTAAAAAAAGTAATTATAAAATAACTTGATTCCCTCACCCCTACTAATTTCCAAATCGTAGCCTCAACGAATAAAACAAAAAACATACATAAAAGAATAATTTTTTGTATCTTAAGATTGCTATGAATACAAGGTGCAAATACCATTATAAATCAGGAAGGTATTCGGGGAGGATTGATGATAATTACCCAGCCAATTGGGAGAAATATGTGTATAGTGATACTTGGACTCCAATAAATAATTCTCAAGATACTTATTATACCGTATCAGGTTGGATCTATGTAGAGAATATAGCAAACAATGATGCACAGATTTGGTTGTCTACTAGAAAGTCAGGAGAAACGAGATACCCTAGTGGTAATTATAGCTCAAAAACAACGCAAAGAGGCCGATGGGAGTATCTATCAAAAACGGTATTGGTTCCTGCGGATGTGAGAGAATTGAATATAAGAATAGATAATAATAAAGATGGAACGGTTTGGTTTGATGATGTCAAAATTGTCAAAGGAAATGCTTCACAAACCGTGATTGTAGAAGAAAGTAATTATTATCCTTTTGGACTCAAACACAAAGGGTATAATAATGTGGTAAATGGTACTGAACATCCGTATAAGTTTAATGGTAAAGAACATAATCAAGAACTTGGATTAGATTGGTACGACTTCGGAGCAAGAAATTATGATGCTTCTTTAGGGCGCTGGATGAACATTGACCCATTAGCTGATAAAATGCGAAATAACCCGATGTCGTGGGTTTTCAACAAAAGTGCTAGCGCGGAAATGTTTTCCGTGCATTTAACGATCAATAATTTAAATGAACCCAAGTGTGCTACACTTGGTTTTTTCTTGTTTAAAAAGATGTGTTATCTTTAGAAAACAAAAAAATTGCATGTCAACAAAATACAAAGCTACCGTGAAAGGAGATAAAGAAATGCACGGATTGCAAATCCGCGCCATCGGATTTTTCAAGTCTTACTGTTCAAAAAAAGAGAAGTAAAATTGGCGCTGTTTATCTAAAAGATATAAATTACAAAAATCGAATTTTAGGCGTAATTATTGGCCATTTTACTATGACTGAGTTTCAATATTATTGTTTAAATTCCTCAGAATTGAACAAGAGAATTCTTAAAATTGTTGCCCAAAGAGTGCAAGACAGTTTTGTAGAAGATTTGTAAAGCAGTTCCCTTTTAAAAATTACAGACCTTAAAAATAAATTTTCTTAGCAAAATATTGTTTATTTAATTACTGTTTTTAGATATTAATTTTATGCAGATAGAAGTGATTTCTTTTAAACTAAGATTTATTGCTTGCTTTAATTACATTTTTTTATATAAATTAGCCTTAATTAGAACACACTTAAATTAAAATTATGGAATTTATTGGATACCTTATTATTGCCTTGAAAATTATTGTTGGTGTAAGTATTTTAAATGTTTGGTTATTGCAAAAAAACAAAGCAACTAAATGGAGAGGTGGTAATGCTGTAAATATTTTCGAAGAATTTCAAGTATATGGTTTTTCGAAGCAGTTTTGTTATTTTATTGGATTCTTAAAAGTAAGTTTAGCTATCATATTATTGGCTTCTATACAATTTAAAACCCTTACTTTAATTGGGGTTTT
>Ga0233399_1000527_pt1 | contig 14523 bp, 22 predicted proteins | sample 43DmetaG_FD_182698 | JGI IMG/M metagenome (GOLD analysis project Ga0233399, IMG submission 182698) | Seawater microbial communities from Monterey Bay, California, United States - 43D | ecosystem: Environmental > Aquatic > Marine > Coastal | place: USA: California | collected 2016-11-08 | reverse complement strand
CAAGAAACGAGTAATATATGGCTAATAGTGTACAAATAATAGATAATTTTTATGTTAATGTAGATGATGTAAGATCTAATGCTTTAAAACAAAATTTTAATGTTAAAGGGAATTATCCTGGTCATCGTACAGTACCTTTTATAAATAATTCTATAAAAAATGAAATAGAAAGGCATTTATGCCCTGTACATGGGAAAATAATATGGCCCGAAAAAGAAGGTACTTATTGTGGTTCTTACCAATATACTACATCAAATGACAGAACTTGGATACATGCTGATAGTTGGAATTCTTGGGCAGGGGTTCTTTATTTAACACCTGATGCTCCTTTATCTGGAGGAACTGGATTATTTAGGCATAAAAAAACTGGATTAATAAAAGTTCCAAGATTAAAAAATGGAAAAATTAATCAAAAATTATTAGATGAAGTATATAAGGACTCCCAAGATTATACTAAATGGGAAATAACTGATAGAATTGCTAATGTTTATAATAGACTTGTTTTATATAGAGGAGATTTATTTCATGCTTCCTTAGATTATTTTGGTACTAATAAAGATAATGGAAGATTATTTCAAACCTTTTTCTTTAATACTGAATTATAGTAAATGAAAAAAAAACCTGATATGTACGCTGAAAATAAGGCGATAATGCCTTATGGAGATAGTGTTGCTGCCCCAAAAATAGAATTAGAAGACACTAATTCATGGGTAGCTAAACAAACAGTAGACGTAAATAACTATTTAGCAACTAAATTTGCTGAATTAAAAGAAGAATATGCCAGGTTAATTTCATTATATAAATGGAATGAACTAGTAAATAAAGCTGATTTTAGTTTTATTCCTGTAAAAGGACATATTTATTTTTTATATCAACGAGAAGATGGGAATTTATTTTTATCTCTTATTGAACCTGAATACTGGAACCAATTATTTGTAGGTAAAGTAAAACTAGATTCAGATAATAAATGGATAAAAGAAGAAAATTAATATATGTATAATAGAACATAATATTGGAGTTTAGGACACGCTGTTATGTTTAAATTAAATTAACCGAGAGCTACGGCCTCACAAAACTAAATGATATGAGTACATTATTCAATGAACGTACACCGTTCGACTTACTATTCCGTAACTTTTTTAAAACAGACGGATCTTTTCAACCAACAACGTTTGACAACAAACAACCTCACCCACTAGATATTTTTTATGATGAAGAAGGGCTTCACTTTGAGATTGCCTGTACTGGTCTAACTAAAAAAGACATCCAACTAGAAATAGATGGAGATCTTTTAAAGATTATCTATGATAAACCAAAAGAAGAAGAAGATTATTCTGGCTATATCTATAAGGGATTAGCTAAACGATCTTTTAACTTAGGTTATAAAGTAGCAGCTAAATTTGAACTTGAAAGTTTAACAGCTGAAATGAAGGATGGCTTACTTCATATTTTTATTCCAATTGCCGAATCTAAAAAGCCAAAAACAATTAAAATTAAGTAATAAGTTTTATTAAAAAAGCGTGTCCTAGCGCAATATTATTCGTATATTAACATTACAAATAAATAAGTTATATATGTCTACAAAACGAAAATCTATTCAAATTATTACAGATCCTTTATTAGAACCATTTTTTATTAGTAAAGATGAGTATAGTTATACTATTAAACAAAATGTAACATCCGACTCATCACACTTTAGATCTAAGGGTAAAAGTAAAACATATGAAAAAAGTCTTTATTATTATTCCACTTTTGCAGCTGCATTAAATAAAATTGCAGAATTAAAAACAGAAGATAAAAATTATAATAACATACAAGAATATTTAGAAAATTATAAACAAATTAGTAATCAAGTAAAAAATTATACAGATGGCATTAGAAGCACTATTTGATGCGGTTATAGTCAAACCGATTGAAATTGAAGAAACAACCTATGGAAACATTATTGTTCCAGATTTAGGTAAAGAAAAAAACGAAACAGCTGAAATAATTTCAGTTGGACCTGGTAGAATGCTCCAAGATGGTACTATAAAACCTCTTCCTCTTAACGTAGGAGATAAAGTTGTTTTACCTACAATGGGTTTTACAAAACTGCCATATGATGGAGAAGAATATTACGTAGGTCCTGGAAATCAAATTTTAGCAAAAATCAATGAAACAGTAAGTGTTGAAGAAATAATTGCTGAAACAGAAGTAAGTGAAACTGAAAAAGAAATATTAAACGATATTTAAAAAGATGAGTAAACAAGTTATTTTAGGTTCTGAAGCAAGAACCAATTTAGTAAAAGGAATTGATACATTAGCAGATGCAGTTGTATCAACATTAGGACCTAATGGAAGAAATGTAGTAATAGCAAATGAAATGGGAGCTCCCCAATCTACAAAAGATGGGGTTACAGTTGCAAAATCAATTTCACTAAAAGACCCTAATCAAGAATTAGGGGTACAGTTAGTAAAACAAGCTGCAATTAAAACAGCAGAAAAAGCAGGTGATGGTACAACTACTTCTACTTTACTAGCTAGAGAAATGATTAAAGCTGGATTAACAGCTTTAAATAATAATGAAAATGCAGTACAGATTAAAAGAGATATTGATACTACAGTTAAAGAAGTAGTAAATAATCTTAAAAATAATATTGCAGAAGATATTTCAGGTGAAGAACAATTAGAACAAATTGCAACCATTTCTGCTAATAATGATCCTGAAACTGGGAAGTTAATTGCTACCGCAATTGAAAAAGTTGGAATGGAAGGGGTTGTCCATATTGAAGAGTCTAAAACAGGTGAAACATATTTAGAAACTGTTGAAGGGTTACAGTTTGATAGAGGATATAAATCACCTTATTTTGTTACTAATAATAGTACAATGACTTCTACATTAGATAATCCTTTAATTCTAATAGCTGACCAAAAATTAACCCAAGTAAAAGAGTTATTACCAATTTTAGAAAGTGTATCTTCACAAGCACGTTCACTGTTAATTATTGCTGAAGATATAGATAATGAAGCTTTAGCTACTCTTATTGTTAATAAGATGAGAGGTACAATGAAAGTATGTGCCGTAAAAGCACCTGATTTTGGTGATAGACGTAAATTAGTTTTAGAAGATATAGCTATTACAACTGGAGGTGTAGTTTTTGATAAACAAAAAGGAATGAAACTAGATAAATTTAGTTGGGAATGGTTTGGTGAAGCTAGAACAGTAACAGTAGGAAAAGAACAAACAACAATTGTAGATGGAAAAGGAGGAATTGAACCAATTGAAGCACGTATTGAAGAGTTACAACAACAAATCGATAAATCAACAACACCCTTCGAAATGGAAAAACTCCAAGAAAGACTGGCAAAATTCGTTGGAGGAGTAGCTATTATTCATGTAGGTGGAAATACTGAAACTGAAATGAAAGAGAAAAAAGATAGAGTTGATGATGCATTACATGCAACAAAAGCTGCTATTGAAGAAGGAATTGTACCTGGGGGAGGAACAGCATTATTATATGCCTCTTCAGGTTTAGAAGCTAAGACAACAGGGGCTCAAATTGTAATTGAAGCATGTGCTAAACCATTTAGTCAAATTTTAGTTAATGCTGGGTATGATAATGTTAAAGGACAAATTTTAGCAGACCAGTTGGTAAATTCAGGTAATGATACTTGGGCTGGGTATAATATTAAAACAGACGAAACAGTAGATATGAAAAAAGCTGGTATTATTGACCCAACTAAAGTGGCTAGAACAGCACTACAAAATGCAGCATCAGTTGCAGGTACAGTATTACTTACAGAATGTACAGTAGTAAATGAACCAAGTGAAGACAACAATCAACCCCAAATAGATCCATCTATGATGGGGATGATGTAATAATTAATAAATAAAAAAAAAATGACAAAAAATGAAATCTTTGAGATTATTGAAACAAATTTCAATATCTTAGCAGCGGAAAATGATGGAACTACAAAAGCAAGTCAAGCACGAGCTAGAAAAGCAGCACAAGCTATTAAAAGAGTAATCACAGATTATAAAAAAGCATCTGTGGCTGAGTCCAAATAATTTCGTATATTATCACAATGAAAACAGAATTAATTGAAGGTAAAGTGTTAATTGCTAATAGAAAGCCACCTGGAGACAGGTGGCAATTAGCTGATGAACCAGAAGGGAGAATTTATAAAAGTATAACTGACACCCTAGAAGCGTATATGCATAAAACAGGATTTAAAGGTCATTATAGATTAGAACCATTAGAAAGTAAATTATACGCTATTAGTAGTGAAGAAGTAGAAATCCAACCAGAACCAATAAAAACATATTCTATATATGGCGAATACTCAGACCCAGGAAAATAGTTTATTAGTAGAAAAATATAGACCATCTAAGTTAGAAAATTATGTTGGTAATGAAAATATTAAGGAATCAATATCTAAATATCTAGAACAAAACGATATCCAGAACTTAATTTTTTACGGGCCAAGTGGAACTGGAAAAACTACTTTAGCCAAAATTATAATTGGTAACCTTGATTGCGATCATCTATATATTAATGCTTCTGATGAACGTGGTATTGAAACTATTAGAGATAAAGTTTCCGGTTTTGCATCTGTTGCTTCATTTAAACCTCTTAAAGTAGTTATTTTAGATGAAGCTGATTTTCTTACAATCCAAGCACAAGCATCACTTAGAAATATAATTGAAACCTTTTCACGTACGACAAGGTTTATTATGACTTGTAATTTTGTAGAGCGTATTATTGATCCTCTACAATCTAGATGTCAAGTACTTAAAATTGTACCTCCTACTAAAAAAGATGTTGCTAAACATTTAGCTGGGATTATGGATCAAGAAGGTATAGGATTTGAAATGAATGAATTAGGGGCTATTGTAATGCAACATTATCCTGATTTAAGAAAATGTATTAATACTATTCAACTATCTACTCAAGATAGTATGTTAAATTTAGATCAATCCATATTAGTATCATCTAATTATATAGATAAAGTAATTAATGCTTTATCAGAGGGATCTAAACATAATAAAATAGATTGTTATAATGATATACGTCAAATTATAGCTGATGCTAATGTAGATGATTTTGATGAATTATTCAGAGCACTATATGAAAGGTCATCTGAATATTTACAAGATAAAGAAGGTACAGCATCTATTTTAATAAATGAACATCAATATAAAGCAAATTTCCGAATCGACAAGGAAATAAATACAATGTCGTTAATTCAAAACTTAATAAATAATAAATAATTATGCAACAAGCACCACAACAACAAGGGCCAAACATTGATTTAAAAAACACTACTGAAGTTAAAAATTTTAATGGTGGGTCAATTTTTCAACAAGGAGTAATTTTACGTAAAGTATCTCGTTTTGTAGCAGGGACGGATGAAGATGCTCTACTCCCAATCCCAGTATTTTTTGATCCTGAAACTAATAAAATTTTAACAGATTCAGTTCCAAAAGATTTAAGGGAAGAAATGAAAGATGAGCTTTGCTAAATGAAGAATATCTTTGATTGGTTAAAATGTATTAATACTACTAAACCTCCTATCGAGTCATTTTCTGATAAAGATTGGGAGGTTTGGAATAGTTATATGATCCATAGATTCATCTCAATGAACCCGGATTATATTGAAATTGTTAACTATGTACAAGATTTTCCCCCACAAGAAAAAAAAATGATATATTCTATTTATAAAGAATTTATCCCTAAAAATAATAAATGGAATAAGTATATTAAATCTAAGGTAAAACAACCCAATAAAGATTTAATAGAACATATCAAAAATTACTTTGAATGTTCTTCTAAAGAAGCAAAAGAATATATAAATATATTGGCTACCCCAGAAATAAGTCGTATATTAACGAATAGAGGGTTAGATAAAAAAGAAATAAAACCATTATTAAAATGACAAACGAATTATATACCATGTTAAAAACATCTGCTGAAGCAGATAGAGCAAAAGCATTATTATCACTCGAATTATTGGGTAATAAAGCAGTTGGAATTGGTGATCATTCTACTGAAGATTTCTACAAAAATGCAGAGGAAGCTCTGATTAAATTAGTAGATGCAGATGATAGATTAGCAGTACTAAATATTTATTTTTCAGATAGTAAAGAACAAATTAATGGGTGATACAGTTAAAAAATACCATGAAGATATGAGTGATAGAGAAATTATGAATTCTAAATTCCCAAAGGGTAAAATCCAAGAATATATAGATGATGAAATAAATCAAACTATAACTATTTTTGAAGAAGAATACCCTGAATTATCTCAGGAGTTTAAACAAATTCAAGAAGAAATGTATGAAATGTTTGCTCGTAAACACATGGATTATGGACTTAATAACATTGCTTTAGGTGGGGATATCGTTAATAATAGCGATGACAAAAAATTCTCACTAACTGGGTTATGTATTAGATTAACTGACAAAATATCACGTTTAAAAAATCTATTAGTAAATGGTAGATCATTTGTCAAAGGAGAAGGTATGGAAGACACGTTTATTGATATAGCTAATTATGGAATAATTGGTTTATTAGTTGGACGTGATAAATGGAAAAAATAGTTTGGCTAAAAAAATCCCAAAAATCATAAAGGAGATTAGAAATAATCCTCCAACACCCGTTAATTATGCATATCAAAAGAATATATCCTATTCTCAGATGTCCATATTTAGAGGATGTCCCCATAGATGGAAATTACAATATAAGGATAAAATTAAACGTTTTACTTCTTCAATTCATACTGTATTTGGAACTGCTATCCATGAAGTAATGCAGCATTATTTAGATGTAGCTTATGATAAATCCTTTGCGGTAGCAGATAGAGAAATTAATATAGAAGAGTTTTTTCAAGAAAAATTTATAGGTGAATATCAAAACCAATATAAAAAGAATAATAACCAACATTTCTCTTCAGCTGAAGAAATGAGAGAATTTTTTGAAGATGGGGTTGGCATTTTAAATTGGTTCAAGAAAAAAAGATCTAGATATTTTTCTAAACGTGGTTGGCATTTAGTTGGCTGTGAAATACCATTGGTAATAGCGCCAAATAAAATGTATAACAACATATTATACGCGGGTTTCTTAGATGTTGTCATGTACCATGAACCAACAGAGACATTTAAGATAATCGATATTAAAACCAGTACTCGTGGGTGGAGAGAACAAGATAAAAAAAATGAAGATAAACAATACCAATTGCTTTTATATAAACAATACTTCAGTGAACAATATGGTATTCCCTTAAGTAATATTGATATTGAGTTTTTCATTGTTAAAAGAAAAGTAATGGATTGGGATGATGAAAAAATAATGTCACCTCACCAAGCATATAGAGTACAACAATTTAGCCCACCAAGTGGTAAAATAAAATTAGGACGAGCTAAAAAAGCTATAAATAGTTTTATAAATGAATGTTTTAACTCTAATGGAGATATAAAGGAATTAGAATACCCAAAATCTGTTTCAAAATGGAATTGTATGTTCTGTCCTTATAAAGAAGATAAAGAAAATTGTGGAGAAGGTATAATCTACTGATATCCCAATATATGTATACTAAAATAATGTTATAAAAATAAAGACTATGAGCGCAAAAAAAGATATGACACTAACGAGTGTTAAAATCAAAAGCGATTTATTCGAGAATTTTAAAATTGAGTGTGTAAAAAGAAAGTTTTCTTTCCAAAAACTTGCCGATCGGGCTATTTATTTGTATCTTACAGATGAAGATTTCCGTAAATCAATTACTAATCAAACTAATCTCGAATTATAAATTGCAATTTAAATGAATAAAAGTTTTAAACATCTTCCTAAAGACCAAAGGAAGAAAATACTCTTAATATGTGACGATATTAGAGTACATTCTGGAGTAGCTACAGTAGCAAAAGAAATTGTTATACATACTGCCCACCATTTTAATTGGGTTCAAATGGCAGGAGCTATTAAACATCCAGATAAAGGAAAAATACTAGATGTTAGTGATGATACTAATAAGTTTTTAGGTATTAAAGATTCTTCTGTTGTATTATACCCACAAGATGGGTATGGAACTGCAGAAACTCTTAGAAAAGTAATAAAAGAACAAGAACCTGATGCTATATTACTATTTACAGACCCTAGATATTTTACTTGGATATTTAGTATGGAAGCAGAAATTAGAAAATCTATTCCTATTACTTATTTAAATATATGGGATGATTATCCTGCTCCTATGTACAATCAACCTTATTATGAGGCCTGTGATTTATTAATGGGGATTTCTAAACAAACTGTTAATATTAATAAATTAGTATTAAAAGGAAAAGAAAAAAATAGATTATTTAAGTATGTTCCCCATGGTCTAAACCCTGAAGTTTATTTCCCAATAGATAAAAAAGATAAAAACTACATTAAATTTAGAAAAAGTATTTTTCAAGATTCTAATCCTAATTTTGTTATGTTTTTTAATTCTAGGAACATTAGAAGAAAACAAATCCCTGATGCCCTAATGGCATTTAGAGCATTTTTAGATTCTTTACCTTTAGAAAAAGCTTTAAAATGTAGGTTTATTTTACATACTGAATTGCAAACCGAGGCAGGAACTGATCTAGCCTCAGTTTATGAGTACTTATTTGGGGAAAAATATTCTGAATGTGTTGTATTTTCAACAAAGAAATTATCTCAAACTGAACTAAATTATCTTTATAATATAGCGGATGTTCAAATATTATTAACTTCTAATGAAGGATGGGGGCTTTCAATTACAGAAGCAATCCTATCAGGTACACCTATAATAGCTAATGTGACAGGTGGTATGCAAGATCAAATGAGATTTGTAGATGAAAATGGAAAATGGTTCACTCCAAGTGCTAATATACCCTCTAATCATAGAGGGACTTATAAAGAACATGGTGAATGGGTATTCCCCGTTTATCCAACTTCTAGATCTATTCAAGGTTCCATTCCAACTCCTTATATCTATGATGATAGATGTAAGTGGGAAGATGCCTTTGAAAGAATAAAAGAAATATACAACTTATCCCCAGAAGAAAGACAAAAAAGAGGGTTAGCAGGTAGAGAATGGGCTATATCAGATGAAGCAGGATTTACTGTTAAACATCAAGCTAATAGAGTAATGGAAGCTTTTACAGAACTATTTAAAACTTGGAAACCAAGAGAAAAATATGAAATTGTAAATGCTACTGAATATAAAGGTAAATTTTTAAATCATAAAATTATATATTAAAATGAGTAAACCAAGATTTGTTATATCATGTCCTTTTGACACCTATTCGGGTTATGGGGCTCGTTCAAGAGATATAGTTAAAGCTATTATTGAATTAGATAAATATAATGTTCAACTTTTACCTCAAAGATGGGGATCAACTTCATGGGGGTTTTGTGAAGCACATAATGAATGGGAATTTTTATTAGATCATGTAGTCCCACAAGATTGGCAACAAACCCAACCAGAAATTTGGATGCAGATAACAATTCCTAATGAATTCCAACCAGTTGGGAAATATAATATAGGATGTACTGCTGGAATTGAGTCTACCTCATGTAAACCGGAATGGATCCAAGGGTTAAATAGAATGGATATGAATTGGGGCTCTTCTAAACATACTAAAAAAGTGTTTGAAGGTATGAAGTTTAACCAAATTGATCAAAAAACACAACAAAAAGTAGGAGAATTAAAATTATTAAAACCTTTGCATGTTGTATTTGAAGGAGCTAACTTAGATCTATATAAACCCCAAAAATCAACTAATAATTTTGACTTATCAGAAGTAAAAGAAAATTTTAATTATTTATTTGTTGGTCATTGGATGCAAGGTGATTTTGGACATGATAGAAAAAATGTAAGTTTTTTAATAAAAGCTTTTTATGAAACTTTTAAAAATAAAAAACGTAAACCTGGGTTAATTTTAAAAACATCCATTGGGGTAAGTTCTTATATAAGTCGAAATGAAATTTTAAAAAAAATAAAAAGTATTAAGAGATCAGTTAATTCTAAAGATTTACCAAATATTTATTTACTTAATGGAGAATTTACAGATAAGGAAATGAATGATTTATATAATCATAAAAAAGTTAAAGCTATGGTTAGTTTAACTAAAGGTGAGGGATTTGGTAGACCTTTATTAGAATTTAGTTTAACAGGAAAACCAATTATAGCTACAGACTTTTCTGGTCATACTGATTTTTTAAATAAAAACTTTAGTACTTTATTACCTGGAGAATTAGAAAATGTACATAGTAGTGCTGCTAATAACTGGTTAATTAAGGAAAGCCAATGGTTTAAAGTTAGTTCAATTCATACTGGTCAGGCATTTACTAATATGTTTCAAAACTATAAATCTTATTCTATTAAAGCTAAGCAACAAGCTAAATACTCAAAATCAAATTTTAATTTTGATAAAATGAAAGAACTAGTAGAAAATATTTTAGAAGCAAATATACCTAATTTCCCAACTTTATCTACTTTAAATTTACCAAATCTTCCTAATTTGTCATCTCCTTCATTGCCTACTTTAAAAACTATATAATATGAATTTTGATGAATTAAAAGAATGTAATCGTTGTGGGTCTGATGCCTGTTATAAACAAGAAGTAACTAAAGATATTTCTATTGAATTATGCTACGGTTGTGGTTTTCAATCTAATTCTTTAATGAAAAAAGGATCAGATTTTTTTAATGAACAGTGGGAACTTCTTCCTGAAATATACAAAACCTTAATGGATGAAGAAGAAGAGACAGGTAAAATTTGGATGCCTACTACTATAAACATTAAAGATAAAGGAATGGTATTTGCTAATGGGGGTAGTAGAGATAATTGGTGTTGGTCCGCAGTTAAATCTATCCCAGATGAAGAAAAAGAATATAAAACTGATATGACTACTATAAAAAATTTTAAAGAACGTGATTTTATAGAAGCACTTTCGTATATTGGTGTTTTACCTGAATAATATGAAAATAAGTTATGCAATAACAGTTTGTAATGAATTTATAGAGATCCAAAGATTAATCGCTTTTCTTTTAGAATATAAGGAAGATGAAGATGAAATTGTGATATTATATGATTCAAATAATGGTGACGAAAAAATCGAGGAATACCTAAGAGCTAAATCAGTTAATAGTACTTTTAATTGGCATAAAGGATTATTTAAAGGTCATTTTGCTAATTGGAAAAATAAACTAACATCACATTGTTCAGGAGATTATATCTTTCAGATAGATGCAGATGAGATACCTAATGAAGTGTTACTTAGTAATCTAAAAGGTATCCTAAAAAGCAATCCTGATAACGAAGTATTTTTAGTTCCTCGAGTAAACACAGTAACAGGATTAACTCAGGAACATATAACTAAATGGAGATGGAATGTTGATAAAGAAGATAGAGTTAACTGGCCTGATTATCAATGGAGAATTTGGATGAATAAACCTGAAATTAAATGGGTTAATAAAGTACATGAAAGACTAGAAGGTTTTAAATCATATGCCCCATTACCAGCTTTACCTGATTTAGCTTTACAACATCCTAAAACAATAGAAAAACAAGAAAAACAAAATAATTATTATAACACATTATGAAAACAGCATTAGTATTAGGTGGGGGTGGCTTTATTGGAGGCCATTTAGCCAAAAGATTAAAAAAAGAGGGTTATTGGGTTAGGATAGTAGATATAAAAAACAAACATGAGTTTTGGAATCATGATGATATTTGTAATGATTATGTTTCTGGTGATTTAAGAGACCCCTCAATAGTATCAGCAGCGTTTAGAGTAGAAAGAGATCCTAATCATAACGATATCATATATGGGTACACATTACATAAACAACCTTTTACTGTAATAGATTCTTTTGATGAAGTATATCAATTAGCAGCTGATATGGGAGGTGCTGGTTATATATTTACTGGTGATAATGACGCAAATGTAATGCATAATTCAGCATTAGTTAATTTAAATGTGGTTCATGAAGCTACTAAAACTAAAGTAAAAAGAATATTTTATTCATCTTCTGCTTGTATGTACCCTGAATATAATCAACAAGACCCAGATAACCCTAATTGTGAAGAATCATCAGCTTACCCAGCTAATCCTGACTCGGAATATGGTTGGGAGAAATTATTTAGTGAAAGATTATTTTTAGCTTTTAATCGTAACTATGGGTTAAATGCTAAAGTAGCTCGTTACCATAATATATTTGGTCCTCAAGGAACGTGGACAGGAGGTAAAGAAAAAGCTCCTGCTGCTATGTGTAGAAAAGTTGCTGAATCTAATAATGAAATCGAAGTGTGGGGAGATGGAGCCCAAACCAGATCATTTATGTATATAGATGAATGTGTTGAAGCAACACTTAGATTAATGAGACAAGATGAATTTAGGGGCCCTGTTAATATAGGGTCAGAAGAAATGGTTCCTATTAATGAATTAGCCCAAATAGCTATTGATTGTTCTGGTAAAAATATAAAGATTAATAATATAGACGGACAAGATTTTATAGATAAGTATGGTTTTCCTTGCCCACTAGGAGTTAGAGGTAGAAATTCTGATAATAAATTATATAAAGAAAAATTAGGGTGGGAACCTACAATGACTTTAAGAGAAGGAATGACTAAAACTTTTGAGTGGATTAATAAACAAGCAAATGAATAAAAAAGTTCTTTTATTTACTACTATAGGCAAACTAAATGATGAAACTAGCCGTTTTGTTACCGCTGCTTTTTCTTCTTGGAAAAAATGGGGGTTTGATGTTGTTGTGTTTGGGGAAGATTTTCATAAAGATTTATGTGATCAATATGGTTTTACATTAAATCTTAACTACGAAAAATCAGAATTTGGAATACCAATAGTTAGAAGTTTATTTTTAGAAGCACAAAAATATGAAGGTTATGATTTATATTCTTTTATAAATTCAGATATTATATTCCATAAAAATTTATTTCCTATAATAAATTCTATTAATCTAAAAGATTTTATGGTAGTGGGTCAAAGAATGGATATCTTTGATCTCCCAGATATAAATTATCTAAAAGAAGATTATAAAGAAATATCAAGTAAAATTTCCCCCCTTAAAACATTTTTACATAATCCTGGGGGTATAGATTATTTTTGTTTTACTCCTGGTTTTTGGGATTTATCTACTATGCCTGATTTTTCTATTGCTAGAGGAAGATTTGATCACTGGTTAATGGGTAAGGCATTAACTCAAGGTAAAGGCCCTGTTATAGATTTATCTAAAACCTTCCTACCTTACCACCCAGAACCCAAAAATAGAGTAACTGGTGATTTTGCTAAACTTTACGGTAAAGGTGAGTTTAAACTTGCATATCAAATTTTAAGAAATAATGTTTTATATTCTTATAGTGGGTTACATGGACAAGTAGATATGGCCCCCTTTTATATGACTTTAACTAATATTGAAAAAAGAACTAATATTCCTAAAAATGAATTTGGAAAAATTTTAAAGAATGATATATTGTTTTGATTTAGATAATACTCTTTGTAATACTGAAGGAAATTATTATGAAGATGCTACCCCTAAAAAAGATAGAATAGCCATTGTAAATAAGTTGTATGATGAAGGTCATACTATTCTTATAGACACTGCAAGGGGGTGTGTAAGTGGGAAAAATTGGTGGTATTTTACAGTTGAACAACTTAAAGGTTGGGGAGTAAAATTCCATACACTTCGTACTGGTGTGAAATTTGGTGCGGATATGTTTATAGATGATAAGGGTTTTAACGATAAAATTTTTTTTAATGGCAACAGCTAAAAGGTTTATAAAAAAATCCCCTAATTTTATCCAAAAAGCATATTTTAATTTTATCCCATTTGGTAAAAGATATGGGAAAGAATATACTAGTACTTTATCCTTTCTTAATAGTACTTTAAATTGGACTCCAACCCAACTTAAGGAATATCAATTTAACAAATTAAAACAAGTAGTAGCTAATGCATATGATAATGTACCTTATTATCATAAATTAATGATAGATTATGGAGTTAAAAAAATAATAGATAACCCCTCAGATATAAACAAATTACCTTTACTTACTAAACAGTTAGTAAAAGATAATTGGAAAGATTTAATAAATCAAAAATATAATGGTAAACCCCTTTTATTTAAAACTTCAGGTTCAACTGGTCAAAAGTTCCAATTTTTAGGAGATGATAACTTATATAAAAGAGAAGCGGCGTTTGTGCATAGAGCTTTTTCTTTACATAATGCTAAATTATATAATTCTAGAACAGTATGGGTAAGAAGGTATGCCCCAAAATCTGGGGATCCTATTAGCTATACAGATTATGAATTAAATCGAACTTATCTATCTCCATTTAATGTGTCTGCTGATACTATTAAATCTTATGTAAATGAAATAAATAAGACTAAGGCTAAAACTTTAGTTACTTATCCTTCTTTAGCTAATTTCATGGCTACTTTAATGAAAGAACAAAATTTATATTTTGATAATATAACGTCTATACACTGTGCTAGTGAAATGGTTCTTCCCGAATGGAG
>Ga0233399_1000522_pt1 | contig 14626 bp, 8 predicted proteins | sample 43DmetaG_FD_182698 | JGI IMG/M metagenome (GOLD analysis project Ga0233399, IMG submission 182698) | Seawater microbial communities from Monterey Bay, California, United States - 43D | ecosystem: Environmental > Aquatic > Marine > Coastal | place: USA: California | collected 2016-11-08 | reverse complement strand
TAAAAATATTATAATTATCAGATTCCTTAAAAGTGTAACGATTTTTATAAAACACAATAATATGTTTTTTTATAATAAATTAATTCATGATATGTAAATCAAGTTTTGATTAATTTTAATTTATATTTTAGCTTTTTAATTCTGCATAATAAATATAAAATCTAAAATTTGATAAAATATAATTGGCAATTTTTAAATTAAATTTATTATCATTTTTTAAGAAATATTTTTTTCAAATTTAAATATTTTGATATATAATAACTATATTTTTTAAAAATCAAATGAGAAAAAAAGATATAAGATCTGTTGCCTAATTAGCTCCTAAAGAAATTGAATTGGGTTTTTGTACTATAAATCAAAAAAATACTCATGATTTCATTTTATAAAATCCTAAAAGAGAGGTAGTAAATTTTAGGTATATCTAATATAATAAAGATTTGATTCAAAAACATTTTAAATATTACCATCTTAAGGTCAAATTGAGCCTAAATAATAGCTCAAATTGCAAATTTAATGGATACCAAATGAAGCCGAAGTTTATATTAATTTATTGATAGGTTATTGTATCAACAGCTATTTTATATGTAAAAGATGAAGATCCAATAACTATAAAAATATCAGGAGTCGGAAAATATCCATATTTAGAATTAAATTAAAAAAAGATAGATTTTGAAAGTTTATTATTGGGAAAATAATTAGTAATTTTATGATAAATAAGTCAAAAGAATTGATAATAAAAAATTAATCATAAGTTCGTGCAAATTTTACAATATGTAAAATATCAGATCATGAATATTAAGATAATTCATTTACAATAGAACAAAATTAAGGCTAATTAGAACCAAATTAGAGTTTTTTGATTAATATAGAATATTGGTATATAAATAATATTTAGTCCTACAATATGTCATGTAACTTCAGTGTCTCATTTTGAGATAAATACTGTTGGGGGCAACACAATGCAATTTTAATGTATAGGCCATGCTATTCCATTTAATGTATTTTTGTCTGTGAATTCTATAAATTACTAAGAAGTTAGGTTTATACTAATTTAGTTAGAATAGGTTAAATGATTAGTAGAATGTTTACAATAAATAATCCTCAAGACATATCAGCAAAGTTTGAATTTTATAATCAACCAGGAAATGTATATAGTTTCTCCAAAACTAAGGGAACTATACCCGCCAAATCTAATATAAGAATTATTGTTTATTTCAATCCAATATACCCTGTAAATTATTATCAAAGAGTATATTGTTTGATAAGAAATCATTAAGTTTTGTATTATTATTATATATAAATAGATATATAGATTTAATTGGAACTGGATATGATTTACTTATGAAACCTTTAAATTTAAATTAAACTCATATTGGTTTCATTATTTTTATTATAGATCTTTTTAGAACGAGAGTTATAGAAGGGAGATTATCAAAACTTGATTTTAAATACTTAGAAAATTCTTTAGTTAATGGACCTCTATATTCTACATATAAGGAAAGTACCAAGATGAGAAAGGAATAACCCTTTTAAGAGAGTGAAATTGCATTACATAAAGAATTATTAATGAGTGCTAAAAGTTAAAACAAATTGGTTAGTATTAGTGAAGAAAGCATCGATTTTGAATTTTAATCATATATGCAATGTTCTAATTATAGAGAAATCATTTTAACAAATAAATTGCCTGTTAGTTTATAAGTTTATAAAAATAAAATTTTAGATTTTTTGGACTCTACAAAAAGATGATGTCGATAGTTATGATGAGAAATAGATCATTTTTAATGTAAATCCAAGTTAAGCAATTTTAAAAGGAAATGAATCAATAAAATTCGAAATAAATTTCAGACCGACAAAGAATTCATTTTATTTTTTTTAGAATTTATAATTTTTTGCTGTAAAAATGGACTCCCGATCAACAAAGCAAATTGTTGAAAAATCAAGAACATTTAGTCATTTTATGCCAAAAAGTGGAACATTAAAAACCTAAAGTATATTCTAAATTTTATAAGATGTAATTATGGATGAAATGGTTCCTAGTATAGAAGGAAGTATATTTTGTGTTGGACATTCTTTCCCTGAAGGAACTTAACCATTTATACCGATAATGTCGATAAAGCCTAGTAATAGAGTATATTTCAAGCCTTGTTCCATGGGAGAATGTGTCTATTAAACTTTGGAGTTTATAAATTAGACTGATACACCTGCTTATTTTAAATTTAATGCTGATTTAGAATAGTGCATAAAAATATTCCCAAAACAGGGAGTAGTAGAAGCAAAGTCATTTTGTCTTTTATTATTGGAATTCTCACCTAATAAAGAAGGTTAATATCAAAATAATCTATGTGCCAGTCTAAATCACTCCTTATCAAATTAGATAACTATTAATTGTTAAGCGTATAATTCATAAATTATTTAGATATTGCTGTGGACCAAGTTTAAAAATAGCTAATTAAGGAAAAATATTTTTTCCTCCTTCATTCATCGGTGTTGTAAGTAAATAATCTATTAAAATGAAAAACACATCAAAAATAGAGTAAAATTAATAATTTTTATTATAATTTATAAAGATGTGAATATTAAATTTTAATACCCGATAATTACAAAGATGAAGTAAATTTTATGAAAATTATAGGTGTATATTGATCCAACATAAGGAATATTAAAAGCATAGGAATCAAAATCTGTGGAATTTAATTTCAATCCTTTGAAAAATAAAAAATACAAAATAAATGTTCCAATATAATTAAAATAAATTTTATCTGATTAAATATATGGATACTTTAATCCAGGATCAATTTACGCAACTACGCAGTAATAAGTAAAAAAAATTGAACACAAATTTGAAATTATAGGGTAAGGTTCAGATGGTGATTTAACATTTTATCCATAATCAATAAATTTTGATGATGTGAAGATAAATTTTAATAAAAAAGTTAGATATTTTTGATTATAGGTATACTTTACAATTAAAAATCAATCTAATTGTATGTTTAATGTTCAACTACTATTAAAATCAAATGATAAAAAACAATAATAATTAAGTTCTTGGTTTGATTTAGATTTTCAAGAAGGAATAATTGCTGCTAATTCATAAATTGATATAGGAATTACTTTTAGCCCTACAGAAGTTTGTGATCTACATGTTGATTTAATTTGTTACACTAAAGATAGATCTGTAAAAGGGTAATATACTTAATCTTCTCAATAATTTGTATAATAAAAATTTAAAATTCCTGTTAAAGCTAAAGGAAGCTATCCTTTGCTTAAAATTGTAGATGTCAGAAATGATAGTATTTCTGTTGCTACATTATGGGAAAATATGTAAATTAATTTCATAAATAAACAACTCTCGAATTATTTAAATGATGATGAAAAAAAGTATCTTATTATAGGTAAATTAAAATATTAAAAGAAACATTAAATTACTAAGAAGCAAATAGTTTAATGAAGAATCTTAAAACATATTAATGGAATTTTGGTTGTTTACCTGCTTAGGCAAATATCAAACCAAGAGTTATTATAATTACAATATAAAATGTAGGAGGAACTGATTTAGATTGGAATTTTAAACTACCATCAGATTCATAAATTGATGTTGAACCATGGGCTGACCCTGGAGAGCCAACAGATGAAGAGGCCTTCGAAAAGTTTATTATAGAGAAAAGAATATTTGAAATTAATCCAAAAAAAGGCTATTTGAAACCGGGAGAACTCGCCGATATTTAAATCATATATAATCCTTAAAATTAAGAAGATGATTAAGGTAATTCTGAAGCAGTTAAACATCATTTGTAAGTAGTTTTAGAAATTTTAAATGGAAAACCAGTTGTAATATAGTTAAAAGGAATGACTGTTGCTATGATGAAAGGTAAAATTTCTATAAAGAAAGGTATGATAACTTTAAGAAAAAATAAATTTGTTTTACCAGACGTTCCTATAGGCCTTATGATGCCAGTAACATTTCCAATAGAAATAAATAATGTTGGTTCAGGGAATGTCACATATAAAGTTACTACAAAAGAAATTACAGATAAATAACGTCATTAATCAACGTAAATTTTAAATTAATATAGAAATTTCAAAATTTTTGATATCAAAAATTAATAAGGTAGTTTAAATCCTGGAGAAAAGTAATACTTATATTGTCTTTTACGTCCTTTGGAATAAAAAGTTTATGATTTTTAATGTAATATTGCTGTTTTTGATCATTAAAATCAAATAGATAATATTGAAGTATATATTTTAATTAAAAAGATAAATGTATAATATAGAGGATTTTTCAAAAATATTTAGTAATAAATTTCAAATTAAGAGAGCTTACCATCTGCTAGATCGTAAGTTTCAACAATTGGAAGCAAAGTAAATATTAAAACATAAATAGGTTTTCTTTTCTATGGAAGAAATTGATTTTGGTGAAATAAATGTTAATGATAGTGAATATCGCATATTGATTCTATATAATTTATCATAAACAACAAAATTATCTTTTTCATTTAAAAATACCGGATTAGTATGCGGAGATGAGCTAATTCTTGAACCAATATAGGGAAATATTTTACCAGGGTAATTTATAGAAGTAAAATGTAATATATAAGATTAAATTAACTTTAATACCGAATATAATTCCATCAATATATGAAGGAGAGATAGAATGCAAAATATAATGGTAAACTAGCTCAGAAAATAAAGAAAATTTACATAACGATGAAACTCTATTTTTAAGAATAAAAAAAACATCAGATCTTAAAAACTTGAAAAATTCTACTGTGTAAATATTAAATAGATTGATAGGCCAGTATATGAATAATTAGAATAAGATGAAGAGAAATCCCCTATAAATAAAATATTTAGTTAAATAATAGAGGACGTTTTGAATGGTTAAGAGATTTAAGAATATATTGATAAGGCTGATAATCAAAATATAGGATTATATGATTAGATAGATTAAGAAATTTATTAGGATGAAGAATTAAACATAAATTAATTATAGAATTTCAAGTAAAATTTAATTTTATATAAGAGCATAATTACCGTAAAACAAAAATAGAAAATAAATGTTTTTAAATGATGAATTTAATACTCTTCTTGATAATCTTTATGAAAATACATTTTTTAATATGATTTAAGAATGTACCAGAAAAGAGGCAGATTTGCTAAGAGTTAGTAAAACATTTATTACACCAAACACAAAATGATTTAATAATATTCAATTATCATAATAAAAATATAAATTATATTATTTAATCTTTATGAAAGTCAAATTCAAATTAATAGTAGAAAAGAAATTCTTTAATTTAAGTGAATTTTAAAAATTAAAATTAATCTTTCTTTTCAGCAACTAATACTATATAGAAAATTTATATAATTTATGACTTAAGGATTATAATACTTTGGAAGAATATAAAATCTAATTCAACTATTAGAAATGTCAAAATTCATTAGGAAGAGCTTATAAGATTCTCAAATTAATTATTTGAAAACTAAAAATAAATCAAATATAAAATTTTATAAAAATTGATTATAAATTTATATTTTTATAATATTAAAAAAATGTTTAAAATTCATTTTAAATTTTAAAATAATAAAATCTAAGAAATATTGATAATTTTTTAAACACACATTTTTAACTTATTATAATTTAAAAAAATATTACAATTAAATTAAAAGGAACTACTTTTATAGAATTTGTTACATTTTGTTTAATTTCTAATTGTATATAAAATCATAGTAACATAATTTCTCAATTCTGAAATGTATGTTTTTTCATCTTAATTAAAGGTTGGTATTAGCAAATTATCTATTATTAATAATTGAAAAACATTTCCTAATAATATTTGTTAAAAATAGCCATTGAATTACGCATTAAAATAAAATTCACAATCAAATATTGTTATTGCTATTTTATCAAATAAAATATAATATTTTTGCATTTTGATAATATTTTCTTTACAAATTTATATAAAAAATTTCAAAATGTTCTTTTATGTACTATTGTTTTCTTTTAATCTCCACTTTCTTCATATTCTGATCTAAGAATTGCCATCTATTAAAATTCGTTTATAGATGAAATCATAGATCCCCCAACCCATGCAGCATTTTATCTGTATACATCAAATAAAAATTCAAATTGTTCTTCTAATTAAGGATATAATAGATTAATTTCATGTTTAATTCTATCATTAAACCCTTGAATTAAAAATATAAACCTTTAGTGACAGAATTTCCTCCAGAAATAATAAATGCTTTTTAGCAATCTAATTTAAGTTCATCATCACAACTGTCAAATGATTCTTATATCATTTTGCTGAGACTCTTTTAGTTTGAGCCTATTAATGAAGGACTATTAAATCAAATAAAAAACTTAAAAACTGCCTCAGTAGATGTATATTTTATGTCATTTGTTAATTATATGAAGCTACCATCTGGCAATTAATATGATTTTTCTTCATCACTAAGATTTACAAAATTTTTCATTTTTTCATCATAATTTAACCCTACTTCACATACAGAGTGCTTTATTTATTTAATTAACGATTAGATATGTAAATTATTTAAACTAAAATCATTAAACCCAGATTAATCTTTTAATAACTTTGAATATATATTTATAATACTTTTTAAAGTGCAATATTAACCTCATTACTAGCGATATTAGAGTAATTCATAGAATAATATTAAGGATATCCCTTATTTACATAAACTATTTACTTCATATATAGGGCAAACTGTGGTAATCCCATGTACACTTTCAATAACAAAACCTCTAAATTAAATTTATATATATACGTAGTTTCTCCTGAAGAAAATAATGTTAATGTGCTTGAATTCATAAATATAACTGAGTTTACCTTTTTAATCTAATATTACTTTCATCTCTTCAAAAAGTATTTCAGCCATTTTAGTTCGATATTCTTTTGATACATACACAGAATCGATCATCATCAAATCAACACTCTATATCTCATTAGTCTCTAATGTTTCTTCTATCAAATATGTCCATATTCCTTTCATTTAATCCCAATTATCTTCTTTTATTTAAGCATTTTCTATTAATCTATTAACCTATATGTCTAGTTTGTTTTCATTCAATGAATCTATCAAATTTTAACCATATATATAATATGGCTTATTTGAGACAGATTCACCCTAATTTTATGGAGTCACCTTTCCTGATATTGAATCTACATAGCTCTAAATCAATTTAATCTTACTCTTGGTTAATTTTCTCCAGAATACCCAACTTTTATTGAATTTGAGCCATTGTCTATGACTATATATTAATTTTAGTCCATTTCACAGTCTAAATTATTTTTAGTTTGAGCATCCATTTTTTATAATGAAAATATCAAAAATTTTAAATTGAATTATCCAAAATTTATATAAATAATAAAAATTAAAATTATAACAATCATTTTTAAAATTTTTATTAAGAAAATTGTATATTCTATTTTATATCTTTATTTAATGCTCTAGAATTTGTAGAGACACAGTCTATAAAAATATCATATGGCTATTTTATTTAATCAGTTTCAAAATTAAATTATTATAATGGGATTTATTTTATTTTCCAATTTTCTATTTGATTAAAGCTGTATTATTTAAAAATTACAATTAAGTTTTTTCGTCATTTTTTTTAAAGATTGTTTAAATCCAATGTTTTATATTTTAACTTTTTCTTTAATTAGTTAAAAAAACTTTTTCAATAATTATGATTTATTTATTTATGACTTGAAATATCTATTAAATGAAAAATCATCAAGAATGTCTTAAAAATCATATATTTTTTATTTTGAATTTATTTTATCGTTTAAATAATTTTTATGCTAACTATCTAAAACAATTTTATTTTTTTATTGTAAATTTTATTAACAATTATTTTATGTTTTTTATTCTTTTATATCTGAAGATATATTTTAAAAAATTTTCTATTTACTCTATTAAATTGTATTTTTAAATCCCTGAAATATATCATTTCTTTAATTTATTTTTATTTTGTTCCTTAATTTAAAATCATTTATTGGTTTTTATTTTATCTTTTTTTGCATATTATTCATATTTGTATATATAAGATTATTTTTAATCAATTTTTATTTCTTGTATCTATTTTTAGTTTCATTTTAAGTATTTTATTCATTTGAAAAATATTTCAAATTAATATTATTTTTAAGTTAATGATATTAATCATTCTAAAATTATTACTTCAAATCTATTAATATATTTTAATTATTATTCAAATTTTAAAAACTACGTTAACTATTTTATTAAGATTTTAAGTTTTAAAAATCAAATTTTTGCATTTTGAGAGGTTATTTAAATAAATCTTACCGAATATCTAAACTATGACTGTTATAAGTTTATGGCCGTATTTTTCTAGGATTCATATTTATTTAACCTCTTTATTATTATTTTGATTTTTGTTTAACATAATATTCTTATTATTTTTCAAATTTATTGGCTAATTCCAATTATTAGTAACCTTTTCCATCATTCTCTAAGCTTAATAGATTTTGTATAGCTTCTCTCTCTTATATTTTTTACATTATAAATAACTTAAAGATTAATATAATTAAAAAACTAAATTTATGTCGTGTTACAAAGAAATTACACCTGGATAGCCAGCTTCTTTCCCTTTAAATCTAGAATTAGAATTGGGTAAATGATCTTTTTTTAAAGGAAGGGAATATTTATGGTGCACTTGTAATAAGTCAAAAACATAGCCATTTTGTGATGGGTAAAATATTTTTTTATAACAAAATTGAAAAAGTTTCAGAAAGACACTTATAAATTTTTTTAGATTATTATGCTTTTTCTAAAAATTTTAAAATATTATATTTCAAATTCTTTATTTCATATGTAAACAAATTACAATGAAAAAAATAAATATTATATTTTGAAACTGTAAATTTTGTATAAGAAAATTTATAGATCACATAAGGGATCTACTTTTACACCTTTAAAGATAGTTGGAACGGATAAAAATCAATATTTATGTTGGTGTAAACTAACAAATAACCCACCATTTTGTGATGGTAGTCATTATTCAATAGATTGGTGATATATTTTTATAAATACAAATTTTCAATTGCAAAATGGACAAATATAATCTCTTCTTGGAACTCTTCTCAATGGAGGATTGCAACAATATGTGTGTTATGCTACCAAATCACAAGCAGAACATATCTAAATATATAAAAATAAAACCATTAATAAATGTTCATCATCATCTTAATTACAAATGAAACAAACATAGTCATCTTAAATATATTCATCGTCACTCTCTGTTATTTATTATTTTGTTTCAATTTTTATTATCTATTTTGATTTATTATCATTTTTTATTATTTATGTAAATTATGATTTACATAATGGACATTAATTGCATACATCTGACCAATCTTTTATACAGCTATAACAAAATATATGACTTTTATATTTTTTTATACCTTTTTACAACACATTATAATTCACCTAACGGATATTATTGATTTCCTAGACATATTGAACAAATATCATTGAATTAATTTTTTTCTGCCGTGTTTAGTATTTTTTTCAATCTTTTATGCTATTTATTTGAAATTTATAAAGGGCTTAAAGGTATTCCTTTATCTGATAGTCTCACTAATTTTTTCTATGGACTATTATAATGATATTAATTTTATTATAAATTATTTTATAAATTTTATTATATGAATGGATTAAAATCGTCAATTTATTAAAATAACTAAATTGGTTAATTATTTCGATTTTAGCTATTGATTTGATATTTTTACTATATAATTTATTAATCTTTTGGCTAATTATTTTATTAAGATTAAAATTTTATATTAGAATTACCATCATTAAAATTGATATCTTTTATCAATAAAAAAAAAGAAAGCCAACTTTCAGTGTGTTTAAAATGTACAATAATTTTATAATTACATTTTTATTTTAATTATATATTTTATCGCAAACTATTGCTAAGACCGTCATCGTATGCTATATAGAATATTTAAATGTTTTGATCATTTTAATTAACAATTATATTCAAGCCTAAAAATTTAAATTTTTTTACACTCATCTTAATATTTTATTTAAAAATATTCTTAGTATATTTAAATTTCAAATCCAATATAATCATTTATCAAATTTGTATCTATGGTAAGAGATTGATTTTCATTGAAAAACTATAAATGAAAATTAAATAACATATGGGAGAGAACTATCTCTTATTTAAAGATAAAATTTAAAATAACTTTTGCGTAAATCACATTCTTGATCATTCATTATATTAATTTATAATAATTTATATAATTGATCAAAAATTTAAATTATTTGTCATTTATTTTCAATATCTTATTAAATAGCTTTTTTTAGATTTTCACTTTCAATCTTTAATTACTCCCATTTTGATCTTTAAACATCACTTTTTGTCATTTTATCATTTTCCTAAAGAGACACTGAAATTTCTTAATTTCTTATATCAGTAGTATAAACACTTTATAAAGGAGAGTTTAATTATTTTGTAATATTTTGATTTTATAATTTAAAAACAGTTTCTCTTTCCTAAATTATGATTATATAACTTTTTATAATAAACTTTCAAAATGATGTATTTTTTCTCTATTTTTATCTAATTCCATGTGATATTGTGCTAAATTTTATCTTTATTCTTAAATAATACTAGAAAAATGAGAATTTTATCCTTATAATTGAACAATTTATTTTTATAAGTCATTTCTATTTATATCAATTGAACTAGCTGATCTAAGACTATTATCTACATCTCTATTTAAATGTGAATTTTATAATTTCAATTCTTAATTTTAACTTTCAGAAATTTCTAATTTTATCAATAATTACATAATTTTTATGTCACATACTATAAATTACTTCCAATTTGTTCAATTTCTTAAAGTGCCTCGCCTTCATTTGCTTAAAATTTCTCAATTAATGCTTTTAGGTACCTATATTTTAAATAAAATTACTAAATTTCTTTTTCACTTTATTATAAATTATATCCATAATTTTAATTACTTTATACAAATTCTTATATATTTTTTTCAAGTCTTTCGTTCTCAAGACAAACTTTAATTTTATATGACTAAACCTTTTTGATAATTTTTGAGAACATCTTCCATCTACATTTATAATCCTCTAAATTACATTTTATTATTTTTCTATTCTTATTAACCTTGTTCATTATTATTTTATAAATTATCTCTTTCTTTTATGCAATTAACCTATTTAAACTTAGTTTTACTAATTCACTATTTAATTTTTGATTTTCTCTTGTTAAAATTTATAAATCTTATTCAATATTTTCAATTGTTTATTCTTTTTGTGTCAACATAAATTTCAACTATTCATATTCTTACATTATTTGTTACAGTTTATTTTATGTTTTTGATAGAGCCTCTTCCATTGATTAAATTCTTTATGTTCCTCTATCTAATTGGTCTATTTATATTTATAAAAAAACTTTATGTATCTCCTTTATTTTATGATAATAATTTATTATCTATTTCTAAATTTTGGTTTTATTTTTATAATTTCACATTTTAGCTTGTTTTATCGTCTAAAATATTTTACATTTCATCTCTTTAATTATCTATATCTTATAAAGCTTTTTTTGTCTATTTAATTTCATTATTTAAATTTTATATCTAATTTTTTAAATTCTAATTTTCATTTTATATTTCTCTTTTATCATTTTCTTCTTTTTAAATGTTTTAATGTCTATCTTATAATCTAACTTTAAGATCATCTCTTGTTCTCTCTTAACTATTATATAAAATTAATATGCCTTTAAGTTAAAGCTTTAAGTTATTCAATTTAATTTTCTAAATTTTATTTATCTTAATTTAAAGATCTATTCTATTATTAAGCATTTTTTAGATTTTACTCTAAAGTCATTTGATTTTCACCATTTCTATTTAATGAACTATTAAATTCTTAAATAATATTTTCCTTTTTTATAAAATTAATACTTAATTTTAAATAGTCTCTTTTTATATTATAATCTATTATTCTGAATCTTATAAACTTTATTAAATTGTAGCTAATTTTAACTTTAATTCTTTAAGTTCAATCATAAGATTATTATTTTATTTATTTTCCATTTGAACTTATCTTCATAAATATATTATAACCTATTGATACTTTAAAGCATTTATTCATATCTCCTCAATTCTTATTATTTTTATTCATTTTCTTAATGAACTTTTTTATATTTATCTATCCATTTATCATTATCTAATAATCATTATTTATACCAACCCCATTATTAGATTAATCATCGTTAATTTTTCTTAATTTTTCATCAATTATCAATTTTTCAGTCATCAGTTTTTCAATTTATTTATTTAAATCATCTTTACTACTTTGTTCTTTTTCGATTTATTTATACAAATTGTCAATTTACTCTTACTTTTCTTAATTTTCAAATTATTATAAGGAGACACTTTTAGCATTTTTTTATAAATTGATTTATGATTAATTTTATTCCTCTTAAAGCTATTTATTTAAAATTTCTAAATCATCACATTTTTTTTCTAAAATTTTGAATCTTGTAATTTCTCTTTGTAAATCTTTATTTTTGATATCTTATTATAAAATAGTTTATTAATATGTCTTTATTAAAATATAGTTTACTTTGAATTATTCATTAAACGATTCTTGATCAGTGTTGCTATTTTTATTTTATTCTTATAATAATTTGATTTATTAATAATAATTTTATGACTATCTTTCAGAAGATTATAATTAAATTTTTAAATCCTGATATAAATCATCTAAAGCTTTGATATCTTATTTAAGATATTCGTTTTCTTTAACTGCATTTTCATATAAAATCTATTATTAAATTAAAAATACATTTAATCGTTATTTTGATATTAATATACTATCTTAATCGCATTTTTATTTATTTCCTTAATTAGTTAAATCATCAATCAATCTTTCTAATGATTACCTTTGATTATCTTTTCTTTATAAATCAATCTATTTAAATATATATATACTTCAAATTTATTTATTAAATTTTTATAATTTATAGATTCTTACTCAAAAATGTGCAATTTTTCTTAAAGTTCTTAATTTTTATCTTATAAATTTTTTTATTAAATATTTTATCTATCATAGTTTACATTTTATAATTATATTTCACTTATATTATTATATATACTTCATTAATTAACTTATTTTCTCTTAGTAAGATTATATCTCTTCGGATAAACATTCTATTTAATTTTCTTTATCATTCTCATTTTCTTATAAATCATTTATTTTATTTTATACCTATTATTTTTCTTTTTTTATCTAATCAATATTTATATCAAAAATTCTTTTTTCTTCTTAAAACTATTTATATTTTTCATCTATTTAAAAAATTTTAAACCTTATTACACTTTTTATTATTATACTTTTAAAATTTCATTGTCTAAATTTTATATCAATGAAAGCTATTCTTATTTTTACTATTCATACTAATTTGCTTAATTTTTTAATCTAGTATATTCTTTATCCTTTTTATATAAAAATTTACTTTATTTTATATAATTGTTTAATTATTTTAATTTATTTAATCTATTGTATCTTCTAATTATTTTATTCTTTATTTTTATCTATCACTATTTTAATCTTTTTCAACCATATTGTTATGATTTTTATCTGAATTCTTTTATTATATTTTAATACTTATATCATCGATTTTGATCTTAAAAGCTCATTTTTTAAATTTTATAATTCATTTTCTTTTTTTATAACATCTTTTGATAAAAAATCCACTTAATTCTCTAAAAATTATAATCTTTCGATCTATGTATCTTTTTCATATTTATTTTAAATGTTAGAAACATTACATTCTTAATTACCTTTAATTTTAAAAATAATACCTTATAAATAATTTAGTCTTTTAATTTCATTATCTCTATTTTTAATTTATATCTCAAAATGCCTAATTTTTTCATCTTGAAGTCTTTTAACATCTTAAATTTATCTAAAATCCTATGTTATTTTTTCTATTCTTCATTAAAAATCAATAAATACTTATCTTCACCCTATCTTTATCTTTATTATAGCATTCTACTTTCTTTCTCTAAATCATTTTGATATTCTTATTTTTCTCTTTAAAAAATATCATTGTCACATTGTCTTATTATTTTATCTAATTTTTATTTATTGAATATCAACTTAATATATAAGAAAAATAACCTCATCTTCAATTTTTTTAAGCTGATTATCTTTTTATTATAATAAGAATTTCTATTCTTTTTTTTCACAATCTAAACTTCTAAACTTAATATTATTATAATTTAACTTAATTTTTCCATTTTTCTTGCTCAAAATCTTGATTTTCTTTTATTGTGATCATTTCTTAGTGTAATTAATTATTCTCTTAAATAAGTCTTTAATTTTCCATTTTTAAAGGATTAATTATTGTTTCTGATCGATTTGTCTCATTTTTTACTTTTTCACTCAATTTTTTAAGATTTTAAAAACCTAAAATATTATTTATAACAACCTTCAGTTGTTTTTATCAAATCATTTAATAATTTTTCTACTAGGTAAACAGAGTCTACTCCCATAGGCTAGTTATAGTGTAATGCGTCTAATTTTTTTTTTAATTATAAATATTTTTTTTCAG
>Ga0233399_1000508_pt1 | contig 14860 bp, 9 predicted proteins | sample 43DmetaG_FD_182698 | JGI IMG/M metagenome (GOLD analysis project Ga0233399, IMG submission 182698) | Seawater microbial communities from Monterey Bay, California, United States - 43D | ecosystem: Environmental > Aquatic > Marine > Coastal | place: USA: California | collected 2016-11-08 | reverse complement strand
TTTCAGTTCGTCCTCAAATGAATTAATCTCACTTTCTCCAACAAGTTCATTTAATGAGTTCTTAATTTTAATCTTCATAAATCCTTTATTTAATTTTCTCAGTGAAACTATCCCGGGAGACAAGGACTGTAGTTCATGATTTCTAGAATACATCCATGCGTAGCACATAAGTTGCATCGCCTTTGATCTCTTATGGTCTTTACATATAGTATTCATGCTATTTATTACCAATTGACTTGAGTTAACCAAACCTGATTTATAGTCTATTACTCTAGTAACTCCATTTTTTTGATCGATGCGGTCTATTATTCCTCTCATGTAAACTTTCTGATTATTTTTTAAGCTCAAACTTGTTTTAATATCTTGTTCTAAGGCAATTAGTTTAATTTCTGCACCTTGTTGAAGTTGATTAATTTCGTTTTTAATAAAATTTTCTAGTGAACTTTTTATTACTTGATATATAATCTTATTCTTCCCTTCTTCATAATCTTCGCGGTTGGTTTTAAAAGCATTTTTCAAAACTGTCTCTATATTCTTTTGAGTTTTACGAAGTTTTTCAACATTAAGATGTTTGCCTACAAAAGGCTGGTATAGCATCTCCAAAGACTCGTGAAAAATAAGTCCTATTGTTTTATGGCTTGCATATTCATCACTAGACTCTTCCTGATCTATTTTTAATATTTTTTGAGTGTAATACTTTGCTGGATTTTTTATGTAGGTTTCTAATGAAGAAGGAGAAAATCCTTTTAATGATATTTCTTTAATTCTATTTTGAGCCTCAGAAGATTTAAGGAACTCTTTATTAGTTTCATTTGTAGTAAAGTCTGAGAATGAACTATGATACTTAATCTCGTGAGCTTTATTTTTATTAATTTCTAATTGATAAATAAATCGGCTTTTTTCACCCTTATTTAATCCATCTTTGTTTGAATTATAAATCAAAAAGACCTCTTTTGCCCTTTGGATAAGCCTGTAAAAATGATAACTGAATATTTTATCTTTTTCGCCAAAACCCAAAAGACTATACTTTAATTTTAAATCGTTGGGAAGTAAAGAAGAGTATCCTCTACCCGAAGGCATAACACCTTCATTTACTGAGCTAATAATAACTGTATCATAGTCTAGTGCTCTTGTCTCAAGCAATCCAGAAACATTAACGCTTTGATTCCTTTGTGGTTTTACTTTTATTTTAACCTCACTAATAAACAATAGAATTAAATCTTTAATCCTTTTTTTACTCATTTTATTTTCTAAATTAAGCTCCTTTATTTGTTTTATTTTCTCTAAAATTAAATTTGCTTCTTGGCCTTCAATATCAGAAATAAACTTGCAGTCTACTATTTTTTTTAAAAACTTAATTAGATTATTAATTATCCCGTTGCTCGTATCCCATTTTTCATACAACAGCCCATAAAGAATCCTTTGCTCTTTTACTAGTGATTTATATTTTTTTGAGTTATATAGCTGTTTTGTAATTTTAGATTTCTCAACCTTAAAAACCCTCTTAACAAGCGTTGAAGACAAAATTTTATTTACATGTTTTATGGATACTTGATTAACATCATTAATTTTTAAGTCTAGAAGGGTTTTAATTGTTTGCTTTACGGCCGTTTCTCCAATTGGAACAGAAATGTTTAAAGCGTCTTTGGGTATATTCTTTGGAATAAAGCTCAGAAATGCTTGTAATAATTTGTCATCTCCTAAAACTATTGCTGTTTTTTTCTTAGTGATATCAATCGTTGATAATGCTTTGCCCATTTCTTTAGCTTGAGCTAAAAAACCATCTGCCTCGACAATATTAATTGTTTTTTGAGTATTAAAGCTCTCGCTGGTCCATTTAAATTTGTTTTTAGAAAAAAAACGCCATTCATTTCTATATTTTTTTATAAAATGTGATGCGCTATGATTTTTAGTGTTAAAAAATTCTGAATCAATATCCCAATAGATAAAACTCTTATTGTGTTCTATAAGCTCTTTCACTATTAATTCTTCTGATTTTGAAAGAGCGTTTAGTCCAACAAAAATATATGTAACATCGCTATTTGCTTCTTTAAAATATTCTAGATTGTTTACAGCTTCTGAATAGCAGATTCCTTTTGTTCCTTTTCCTTGGCTTAACAAAAGGTCTTTGAAACTAGAATAAGATGAATTAAGCTTAATTAAAAACTGTTGATAGTTTGTGTTTTTAGCCTCTTTTTCACCCCAGCTTTTTATCTTATTAATCTCTATAAGATCATTGAAGACTTTATTAACCTTTTGAAGGTTTTGTTCAATTTCGGAGGAGTCTTTGATAAAGGTTATTCCTACATTACTATTGTAAAGTTCCTTATACTCTTTTGACGAATGTTTTTTAGTATAATTGACGTACAGCTGATGTTCTAGCTGCCCCATTTCAACCTCTTCTAAACCTGAAATTCGTCTGACTAAAGAGTCAATAGACTCAATGACAGGTGCAAAAACAGGTTTGGAGATATTCTCTAAAATTAAATTCTTAAATACTTTGGAAGATCTTTTGTTGGGAAGAATAAAGCAAGTTGATCCAAAATTAATTGAGCTAAAGTCAATGTCATTAATTACTTTTTCTAAAAACGAACCCATCTGTTAAAAATAAAAAAAGCGCCTGTAATACAGGCGCTTTTTCTTTATAATAATTAAAAACTTAAGCTTATTTAGCTGGAGGAGGAATTACTTTGAATTCTACTCTTCTGTTTTTTATTCTACCTTTTCTTGTGCCATTAGACACCATTGGCTTATCTTCTCCATATCCAACAGTCATTAGTCTTGATGATGTTATACCATTATCAACTAAATACTCTTTAACAGACATAGCTCTCATCTCAGAAAGTTTCTGATTAAACGCTTTTGGTCCAGAAGAATCAGTATGACCCTCTATCATGAAAGGTGTTTTAGGATAATTATTCATAATCCCTAATACTTCACCTAAAAGCCCTTTAACTTCTTTGCCTAGTTCAGCTCTGTTTAATTGAAATGGTATCATTGCACCTACAGCATTGAGTCTTTCCATTATCTCCTTAGTAGGTTCTGGACATCCATTGTTGGATGAAACTCCTGCAGTGCTTGGACATTTGTCATCTTTATCTAAAACACCATCTCCGTCAGTGTCAGGCCATGGGCATCCGTTATTCGCTGTAGGACCAGCAACATCAGAACATGTGTCAATGTTATCCGAAACGCCATCTCCATCAGAATCAGGACATCCATTCATTTCTTTGGATCCAGCTTCATTTACACATGCGTCTTGTGTGTCAGGGACACCATCTCCGTCAGAGTCAGGACATCCGCCAAATTCAGCTAAACCAGCTACATCAGGACAAGCATCTTTGCTGTTTTCAATACCGTCTCCATCATTGTCCGGGCAACCATTAAAAGCTGGTAAACCTGGCTGGTTAGGACAGTCATCATACTGGTCATAAACTCCATCTCTATCAGAATCTTTACCTCCAAAATTAACTGCTACACCAACATTATGCTGAAAATGAGCTTTTAAGCTTTGCATGTCATTGAATGCGTGCTTGTAGTTAGAGCTAAACTTAATAGATACCTTCTCAGATAATGGAATATTAACTCCCGCTCCACCATTTAAGGTGTGTGATCTTTCTTTTCCAAACCAAGTGTAACCTGTTCCTGCTTCAAGGAAGGGCTCCATGTTGCCGACAGAAAGAAATTCAGGTAAATTATATGTTACAACTGCATCTAAACTTGCTAAAAACTTAGCGTCAATTCTTGCTCTACTGTCTCCTAGTTTAGTAATAGAATTAACCGAAGCTCTAAATCCATATGAAAAATCCTCTGTTCCATATCGAGTTAAACTTACTGTGTTAATTGGTGAGTTTGGTGCGTTCCAATTTTCTTCAAAATTGAAGTATTCGCTAAATAATCCTCCAGTTGAATTATCAGAGGAATTTGTGCCTACAGGATGAAAGTCAATTGCGTTAACTCCCAGTCCAAATTGCCATTGGTTGTTTTTGTCTTGAGCTAGCATTGTGCTAACAGAAAAAATCATTACAAAAACTGATAATATTTTAACTAATTTTTTCATTGTAATAGTTTGTTTAATAATTCCGTAGTGCAAACTTAATGAATTTATAGGATATTAGAGGTTACTTTTTTTTATTTGTTCGAAACAACACTTATAGTATTGTTGTTAGAGCTAACATAAATTAACACTGTTTTATTCACCTTATATCCCATTTTCGAAAGAATTTGACGGTATTTTTTAATTTGATTTTCATCTTTATTGCTCCTTTCTCCTGTTTTATAGTCGATAATAACAATCTGTTTGTTTTGGTTGAAAACTATTCTGTCAGGCCTAATAGTCTTGCCATTGTCAACAAAAATTTCTTTTTCACAAACTACAGAATTATTACTGAGAAAGTATTGTTTTAAATTAGGATGGTTTATTAATTGCTTTGAAACTGAAAGGGTCTGTTTCTTAGCCTCTAAGTCAATAAAATTCAGTTTCATAAAAATTTCTGCTTCTTTTTTATAATCTGAGACATATAAAATTCGAGACATAAAATCATGAAACACATTGTCAAATTTAATTTTTTGATTAGCAAACTTTGTCTCTGGTTTTATGCTTAAAGTCTGTGTGTAAAACTTATTAACTTTTTCAATTATAATCCTTTTACTCTTTTTCTTTACAGTCTTTTCTCCCCATGTATAATTAAACTTTTTGTCGCTCCACCTTTTATCGCTTTGAAGAAAAAACCTCAATATTTGGCTATGCGAATCAATTGCCCCAAGTTTAGGGTAAACGGGTATCATATGTAATTCTTCAATCGCTCTTGTTAAAGCAACATACAGAAGATTTACATTATCTAACTCCTGGCTAACTAGGGTAGTTTCATGCTCGTTTTTAAAATAGCGGTTATACTCTTTTAAATTTTCATTAAACGGCATGAGTAGCTTTGTTGAGTCTTGATTTTCGTCAATCGGCAGCCATTTTTTAAGCCCGCGTTTCCTATAGGTAACTGAATCTACAAATGGGTATATTACAACAGGATACTCAAGCCCTTTTGATTTATGTATTGTCAAAATCTTAATAGAATCGTTTGTATCTTGACTAGGAACAAATAGTTTCTCTTTATTTTTGTCCCAAAAAAGTAAAAACTCATTTTCATTACAGTTCTTATTATAGGCCTGATCATATAATATCTCTTTAAAAAAAGCTAAAAAAGGATTAGAATTATCTTCATCCATTTTAAGCTTTTTTATGCAGTAGTCTATCGAATCTATAAGCTCCATGTTAAAGCTATTTTCTACCCCTTCTGCCCCAAGTTTTTTGAAAAAGCTTGCAAGCTCTAACTCAATTATGTTTTTAAAAAAAAGGCACTGATCTCCATTGCTCACATTGGAATAATAATAGTTTGCTATTTCAAACTTTGAGATTTTATTAAGCGGGTTTTGTCTAAGCTTAATTATATTAATTAAAATCTTTACTTTTTCTGAATTACCAATTGAAAGAGAGTCAAAACACTCAATTGGAATCCTTTTTTCTATTAATCTAGCTGAAATGAGTGAAGCCTGTTTATTGTCTCTTGTTAAAATTGCGATTTCAGAATATTTAAAACCTCTACCATTACAACATTTAACCCTGTCTATGGTTGTTTTTAACACCTCCTCTAGTTCTTCACTTTTTTTTAATTCAGGGCTTAAAAACTTAATAGTAACATGCCCTCCTTGTTTCTCGTTTTCAGCTTGATTTGATCCAAGTTTATAAATTCTATTGTGGTTAGAGTTCATAAACAGGCCTGCTGCTGAACTAAAAAGCTTGTTATTGAATTTCACAATCTCTTTTTTGCTTCTGAAGTTTTTAGGTAGCCCATTGCTACTTTTAGTAACGTTGAATGGGTTGATTGTGCCCATTAAAGAAATAAAAATGTTTGGGTCAGCTCCCCTCCACCTGTAAACGGATTGTTTGGGATCCCCCACTAACAAGAGCGAGCCCGACTCGTCGTGGTTATCAGATTCCAAAGCGTGTGAAATAAGTGGAACTATATTGGCCCACTGCATTGAAGATGTGTCTTGGAATTCATCAATAAAATAGTTGTTAAACCTTATGCCTAGTTTTTCATACAAAAAAGAGATGGGCTGGTTTGAAATTTCCCTGTTTATTATTTCATTAAATTCAGAAATAGAAATTTGATTTTTTTCTTTTTGAATATCTTTAAAATGTTTTTTTATTGTTTTTAATAATGCCGTTGGAGTTACTGAATTTTCAAAAGAATTAACAGTAGAGATGTTTACTAAAATGGTTTTTAGCTTTAAAAACAACCCTTCCATTTTAGTTACAAATTCCATAGCTTGTGAAGGGGTTTTATCGTAACAAGCTTTTTTTATCAGAGTATCTTTTAAAAAAAGTGATTCGATAGAGGATAGTGCTTTCCAAGTAAAATCATTATCTTTTACTTTATCTAGAAACTTCGGTAAAGCATTTCTTGTAAACAAGATTTCAAATTCTTGGTCCCCAATAAAAGCATCTATCTTTTGTAAAATTTCTGTTTTTTTTCTAAGCTCGTTTTGTTTCTTTTTTTCAAGATCTCTTTTTAGTTTATTATATCCTTCGTGGCTCGTGCTAGACGAATCTTCAACATCCTTAAATTGGTTTTCATTAAAAATAGCTTCTGCAAATTCTTTTAAGTCGTGTTCAACATCCCAAGACTTCCCTTCGGATATTTTTTTTATAGCAAAATCTGTGAGCAGATTATTTTGATCCTTATTGTTATTATTAAAAACTTGGGAAACCGCTTCTTCAATAATATCTTGATTGTCTATTGTTACATTAAAATCTGATGAATAATTTAACTCGTTTGCAAAAGACCTTATAATATGGTGACTAAAGCTATCTAATGTGTCTATCTGAAAAAAGGAAAAATCATGCAATATCTTGGTTAGTCTCGTTTTAGATTTTCTATTTATCTCCTCGTTTGAAAAGTTTAACCTTTTTTTTACTTCATTAAAAAGAGGTGATGGGTTTTTGTTATTTTCAGGAATTGAAAACTCCTTTAGAGAATACAATACTCTTTCTTTCATTTCTTGAGCAGCTTTATTTGTAAAAGTCAAGGCTAGTATTCGTTTAAAATAATCATCGTCTTGAGATTTAAGAATTTTTGTTAATACGCGTTCTGCTAGCGCAAATGTTTTGCCCGATCCTGCAGAAGCGTTTATAATTTCAAAAGCTGGTGTCAAAAAAAAAATCTTAGTTACTAGTAAAAATACACGATTATTAATTAATTTTATGACTTAACATATAAACTATAATTATGGCTTTTGAACTTCCTTCTTTAAAATATTCCTTTGATGCCTTAGAGCCCCACATAGATACAAAAACTATGCAAATTCATCACGGGAAACACCATGCTGGATATACCAATAACCTAAATAATGCAATCAAAGGGACGGATTTAGAAACAATGTCAATTGAAACTATTTTAGCAGAATTAGACCTCAATAACGCTGCTGTAAGAAATAATGGAGGGGGATTTTTTAATCATTCTCTTTTTTGGAATGTTATGAGCCCTAACGGAGGTAGTGTTCCTTCTGGAGATTTAGCTTCTGCAATAAATGATTCATTTGGAAGCTTTGATGAGTTCAAGTCTGCTTTTTCTAAAGCTGCTGGAACTAGATTTGGTTCAGGTTGGGCTTGGCTTTGTGTTCATCCAGGTGGAAAACTAGAGGTATGTTCAACCCCTAACCAAGACAACCCTCTCATGAAAGGTATTGGTTGTGGTGGACAGCCTATCCTAGGTTTAGATGTTTGGGAACATGCTTATTACTTAAATTATCAAAACAGAAGGCCTGACTATATCTCTGGTTTTTTTAATGTAATAAACTGGGGTTTTGTTTCTGAGCTGTATGGTAAAAATTCCTAATAGGCTCTTTTACCTGTTCCTTCGTAATAATTTACAAAGGCTTGGTTAACTACCTTATTTCCTCCGGGCGTAGGATAATTCCCTGTAAAATACCAGTCCCCAAGGTTTTTAGGACAGGCTATGTGTAAATTTTCTACAGGCTGAAAAATAACCTGAACTTCTGATTTAATATCACCTTCTTTTAGTATTTTGGATATTTGGTCAGAGATTTGTTCATCAGAATAGTCCAAGTAGATTTGGGAAACTTTATTCTTCATTTTCGAAGACGGTAACTTTAACTCTTTGAGACAGTCTTGATAGGTCTTTTTTATTATACTCTCTTTTCCTTCATTTTTTAAAAGGCTGATGGCGGCTCTAAAAGCAATAAAGTCTTCCATTTTAGCCATATCAATTCCATAACAATCTGGATACCTGATTTGAGGGGCGCTTGAGACTATAATCACCTTCTTTGGGTTTAATCTGTCCAAAATCTTTAAGATACTTTTCTGAAGTGTAGTTCCTCTTACAATACTATCATCGATTATCACAAGCGTATCTGTTTCTTTAATAGAACCATACGTAACGTCATAAACATGGGCGACTAGCTCGTCTCTATTGGCATCATCTGCAATAAAAGTTCTAAGTTTTGCATCTTTAATTGCTACTTTTTCAATTCTAGGTTTCAATGAAAAAAGCTCCTTAAGCATATCATTAGACAATATTTCTTTAGAATCTAAAACTTTTTTAATTGATTGTTTGCTAATGTGTTTTTGTGCTTCGTGTACCATCCCATAAAATGATGTCTCCGCTGTATTTGGAATGTATGAAAAAACCGTATTAACTAGGTCACCGTTAATTGCTTCAGCAATTTTAGGAAACAAAAGTTCTCCTAGTTTTTTTCTTTCAAGATATATTTCTTTATCACTTCCTCTAGAAAAATATATCCTTTCAAAAGAACATGCCTTTCTCTCTCTTTGTTCTAGGATGGGCCTTGTAGAAACTTTTCCTGACTTTTTAATTATTATACTATATCCTGCCTCAAGCTCATGAATATCTTCATACTTGGTATTAAACACTGTTTGTATTACTGGTCTTTCTGAAGCAACTACAACAACTTCGTCATTTTGAAAAAAATAAGCTGGCCTAATGGCTGAAGGATCTCTTAAAACAAATGCGTCCCCGTGACCAAGAAGCCCGGCCATTGCATAACCACCATCCCAATCTCTGGAAGCTTTCTTCAAAATTTTACTAATTTTCAGCCTTTTTTCAATAAGTGGAGAAGCCTCTTGCTTATTATAGCCTTCTTTTTTTAAATCACGATATATTTTGTGAACGGCATCGTCTAAAAAATGACCTATTTTTTCCATTACAGTCACAGAATCTACTTTACTTTTAGGGTGTTGCCCTAATTTCACAAGATTCTCAAAAAGCTCATCATTGTTTGTCATATTGAAATTTCCGGCAACAATAAGGTTCCTATGGGTCCAATTATTCTGTCTTAAAAAAGGGTGTACGCTTTCAATGTTATTTTTTCCAAATGTCCCATATCTTACGTGTCCTAAAAGCAATTCGCCATGAAAAGGAATGTTGTTTTCGTTACTGCCAGCACCTTGGATTCTTTCACTAATTCTTGAAAAAATTTCTTGGATTGGTTGTTTTGCAGAGGACCTTTCTCTAAAAATATACTTTTCTCCAGGCTTAGCGTTAATTTTAACAGTAGCTAGACCAGCACCATCTTGCCCCCTGTTATGTTGTTTCTCCATCATCAAATACATTTTATTGACACCATATGATTTGGTGCCGTATTTTTTTTGATAATATTCTAGGGGTTTGAGCAATCTAATCAGCGCTATTCCGCATTCGTGTTTAATGTGATCGCTCATTATTTAAAAATAATTAAAATTATCTAATACCTTGTGTATTTTTTAAATTCTTTAAGCCTATCATTGGCTGTTTCTTTATCTAAATTTTCCATAACAGCAGTTCCAAAGCCTTCAACACAAAATGAAGCCATTACAGTCCCGTTGACAACTGCTAGTTTCATGCCCTCAAAATCAATTTGGTCAATTTGTGATAAATATCCTGCGAACCCTCCCGCAAAACTGTCTCCAGCGCCAGTTGGGTCTTTAACTTTTTCAACTGGAAATGCTGGCACTGTAAAGAATTCTTCGTCTTCAAAAAGCATTGCGCCGTGTTCTCCTTTTTTTATTACAATTTGTTTGGGGCCAAAAGACAGAATTTCTTTTGCTGCAGCAAATAGCGTGTCTTTCCCTGAAAGCTGTAGAGCCTCTTCGTCATTAATAATGATTATGTCAACCCTGCGTATTATTTTCATGAGCTCTTCAAGTGCATTGTCCATCCAAAAATTCATGGTGTCCAATATTATACATTTTTTATTAATGTCAACTTGGTCTAAAACTGTATTTTGAACTATTGGATGTAGGTTTCCTAAAACTATAATTTCAGCTTCTTTGTTTTCGTCTGAAACAATTGGGTTAAAATCGGCCAATACGTTAAGCTGAGTGCTTAAAGTATCTCTTTTGTTCCAGTCGCTATGATACTTTCCTTTCCAGTAAAAAGTCTTTCCTTTTGGAACAATTTCGATCGAGTCAGTGTTAATTCCTTTTGAATTTAATAGCTCTAGATTTTCTTTTTCAAAATCACCTCCAACGATTGAAATTATTGATGACTGTGCATCAAAAAAAGAAGCGCTCAAACCAATATATGTTCCTGCTCCTCCGAGAATTTTTCCAGATGACTCTGTTGGTGTTTCTATTTCGTCATAGGCAACTGTTCCAACTATAAGTATTTTTTTCAAAATAGTGTGTTTAAGTTATTGTTTTCATAACCTGTATCGGAAAACAAGTTTTCCCCACTAGCTGCATTGAAAGCAAGCTTGTCACACCTCTCATTTTGAGGATGATCATTGTGTCCTTTTATCCACTGAAATTTTATGCTATTTTTTTTATACAAGCTCAAAAAATTAAGCCACAAATCTACATTTTTTTTGTTTTTAAAATTTACTTTTTCCCATTTAAATACCCACTTCTTTTCAACAGAGTCTACAACATATTTTGAGTCAGTGTAAATAATTATTTTAAGGTTCGTTTGTTTTAATTTTTTTAAAGCTTCAATCACTGCAAGAAGCTCCATCCTGTTGTTGGTTGTGAGCTTAAATCCTTTTGAGTATTCTTTAATATACCCCGATCTACGATGCTCCATAACAATTCCATAACCACCTGGACCGGGATTTCCTCTTGAGGACCCGTCAGTATATATTATTACATCACTATCATTCTTCATTTAATAACTTTTCTATTACTTTAGGGTAGTGCAAATGTTCTAATTTTAGAATTTTTTTAGACAGGGTTTCTGCAGAATCATTTTTAGACAATTCTACTTTTTCTTGAAAAATAATTGCTCCTTTATCATATTCTTTATTAACGTAATGGATTGTAAGCCCAGAAAAAAGTTCGTTGTTTTCAACAACCCTTCTGTGTATTTTTATGCCATACATCCCTTTCCCGCCATATGAGGGTAAAAGGGCTGGGTGAATATTTATTATTCTATTTTTAAAGTTTCTTATTATTTCTTCAGGCATTTTTAATAGAAATCCTGCCAAAATTATTAGGCTTGGGTTTAATTTTAAAAGAGATTTTAAAACACCTCCGTCTTCCAGCTTATTTTTTTCGAAAATAATTGTTTTGATTCCAAAATTTTGAAATTTTTGAATAACTGGGGCGGATTTTTTGTTACAATAAAGAGTCTCAATATTAACGCTTTGATCCTTTTGAAAATATTCATAGATTTTAATAGCATTTGAGCCAGATCCTGAAGCAAAAACTACAATATTTTTAATTGTTTTTTTCAATATTTAATTTTTTTTTAACAAAATAAAGCTTTTCTCTCCCATAAATCAACGATTTGACTGAGTCTTTTTTTTAATTTTAATAAAAATGAGGCTATATAATGTAAAGTTTTTTATTTTTGTCGCAACTTTAAAAAATAATTATGTCTGATATTACATCTAGAGTTAATGCAATTATTGTCGACAAATTAGGTGTTGACGAAAATGAGGTTGTGCCATCTGCAAGTTTTACTAATGACTTAGGCGCTGATTCCCTCGATACAGTTGAACTAATCATGGAATTTGAAAGAGAATTTGATATTCAAATCCCTGATGATCAAGCTGAGAAAATTGCTACTGTTGGTCAAGCCGTTCAGTATATAGAAAGTTCAAAATAATTTCATGGAACTAAAGCGTGTTGTTGTTACCGGGCTAGGTGCACTGACACCTATTGGTAATACTGTTTCAGAATATTGGAATGGATTAGTCTCAGGTAAAAGTGGAGCTAATAACATTACTTATTTTGATGCTTCAAATTTTAAAACCCAATTTGCTTGTGAGCTTAAAGGTTTTAATGCTGAAGATTTTATGGACAGAAAACTTGCCCGAAAAATGGACAGGTTTGCACAATATGCTATAGTCTCGTCTGAAGAGGCTATTGCGGATTCTCGTCTAATTGAAGACGATGTAGACAAAGACCGTATTGGTGTTATTTGGGGGGCAGGTATTGGTGGGCTTGAAACTTTTCAAAATGAGGTTTTAGGTTTTGCTGCAGGAAACGGCACCCCAAGATTTAACCCTTTCATGATACCTAAAATGATCCCTGATATTGCTCCTGGAATTATTTCAATAAGAAATGGGTTCCGCGGTCCTAATTTCGCTACCGTTTCTGCGTGTGCTTCGTCAGCTAATGCTTTAATTGACGGTTTAAATTATATTCGTTTAGGTCATGCTGATGTTATTGTTTCTGGCGGGTCTGAAGCAGGGGTTTCCATTTCTGGAATTGGGGGGTTCAACGCATTGCACGCTCTATCTACAAGAAATGATAGTCCTGAGACTGCATCAAGACCGTTTGATAAAGAACGAGATGGTTTTGTTCTTGGAGAAGGAGGGGGTTGTTTAATATTAGAAGAATATGAACATGCAAAAAAACGTGGTGCAAAAATTTACGCTGAACTCATTGGTGGAGGGCTTTCTGCTGATGCACACCATATGACGGCTCCACATCCAGAGGGAATCGGAGCAATTAAGGTCATGGAGAATTGCCTAAGAGATGCCAATGTTGACCTCAAAAAAATTGATACTGTAAACATGCATGGTACTTCTACTCCTTTGGGGGATGTTGCAGAATCAAAGGCGTTATACGACGTTTTTGGTGAGCATTTGTATTCAATGAATATAAACTCCACTAAATCTATGACCGGACACTTATTGGGTGCGGCTGGTGCTATTGAGGCAATTTCATCTATATTGTCAATTAATAATGGGGTCATTCCGCCAACAATTAATCATTCTACAAGCGACGAATCTATTGACCAAAAAATAAACTTCACCTTTAATGAGTCTCAAAGCCGTGAGGTTACATATGCTATGAGCAACACATTTGGCTTTGGCGGTCACAATGCATGTGTTTTGTTTAAAAAATTCGAAGAATAATTTTTTATTTGAGTTCACATCTTAATTGTACCTTTAGCGTATGGCTAATCATGTTTTAAAGCATACTGAACCCGAATCAAATACATATCACTATGCCATTCATTGTGGGGAAGAATTTTATGTTTTAATTCTTTTGTTAAATTCATCAACTGGGATGAAGCTTAAAAGAAACAGAGAGGACTTAACCTTTAGGTCAACTAAAGCCTCTTTCATGGCGTATAGTTATTTTGATAAAAAAAATGATTTTAATGTCTGGCTTTATAACAATATTTCTAAGAGTTCTGGGTTTAAGCCAAAAAACAATACGCTTTTCGAAAACGACTATGAAGATTTTTTTTTGTTGCCTGAAATAGGTTCAGTTGATTATATTTTGAAATTTAGCGGAGATGAGCCTATCTTTACACAGCTTTTAACCAAAGTCTCTTCAATAAAAGAGATAGTCTCTGTTTATGAGATCCCAAAAAAAAGACTAAAATCTAAAGAAAATTTAATTTTTGAATATTAATGACTTTAAACAAAACTAAAATAATAGCTACCCTAGGGCCAAGCTCAACGCATAAAACAAAACTGAAATCATTGATGCTCGCTGGAGTAAATGTTTTTAGGATAAATTTTTCACACGCACTTCATGATGAAGTGAAAAATACAATTACCAACATTAGAGAAATTAGCTCTGCTTTAAATGTTCATGTTTCAGTCCTCGGAGACTTACAGGGCCCGAAGATACGGCTCGGTTTAATTAAGGAAGATGTTTCGGTAAAAAAAGGTGATGTACTATCCATTACAACTAACGATATTGAGTGTGGAGACAATTTGTTAATATCAATTAACTATTCTGATTTCCCAAAAGATGTCTCTATGGGTGAAAAAGTTTTGGTTGATGACGGGAAGTTAATTTTTAAAATCTTAAAAACAAATAGAAAAGACTTAGTTGAGGTTAAAGTGCTTCAAGGGGGGGCTTTGAAATCAAAAAAAGGAGTTAACCTCCCTAACACTGATATTTCCTTGCCTGCTCTTACAAAAAAAGACAAAGAAGACGCATTGTTTGCTATTGAGAATCATTTGGATTGGATTGCTTTGTCGTTTGTTAGAACTAAAAAAGACGTCAAGCAATTGCAAAAATTAATTGAAAAGCATTCTGAACATAAAATCCCTATAATTGCTAAAATAGAAAAGCCTGAGGCTATTGAAAACATGAACGGAATTATAAAAGCTGCGGATGGAATAATGGTCGCAAGGGGAGATTTGGGTTTAGAAATTCCAGCCGAGGAAGTTCCTCTTAAGCAAAAGCTTCTTGTTAAAAGAGCTAAACAAGCTAGAAAACCAATTATCATTGCTACACAAATGATGGAGTCAATGATTGATAGTCTAACACCGTCAAGGGCAGAAGTAAACGATGTTGCAAACTCTGTAATGGATGGTGCTGATGCTGTAATGCTTTCAGGGGAAACATCTGTAGGTAAGTTCCCTGTGGAGGTTGTAA
>Ga0233399_1000506_pt1 | contig 14910 bp, 17 predicted proteins | sample 43DmetaG_FD_182698 | JGI IMG/M metagenome (GOLD analysis project Ga0233399, IMG submission 182698) | Seawater microbial communities from Monterey Bay, California, United States - 43D | ecosystem: Environmental > Aquatic > Marine > Coastal | place: USA: California | collected 2016-11-08 | reverse complement strand
GCAGGAGCAGGAGGCGGCATTCTCGCTGACCTCTTACTTGGACACAATCCGATTGGAGCGTGCGAAATCGAACCCTACCCAAGAGATGTCCTCCTCGCCAGACAACGAGACGGACACTTGCCAAACTTCCCAATCTGGGACGACGTATGCACACTCGACGGAACACCCTGGAGAGGAACAGTTGATGTTCTTTGCGGAGGATTCCCATGTCAGGACATCAGTGCGGCAGGTAAAGGAGCAGGAATTAGCGGAGAGCGTTCGGGACTTTGGAAGGAATATGCGAGACTCATTGGAGAGATGCGGCCTCGCTTTGTCTTTGCCGAAAACTCACCTTTGCTTCGCACTAGGGGACTTGGAGTTGTCCTCGAAGACTTGGCCGCGTTGGGGTATAATGCTCGATGGGGAGTGCTCGGAGCTAGGGATGTCGGTGCGCCACATAAGCGAGACAGAATGTGGGTCTTGGCCTACGCCGCTCGCAAGGGACTGGAAAGACAGCGGCAACCCGGAAAAAGTCGCCAAGAGTGGGCGGGACGAAAGTGTTCCCAGGAGGTGCGCGAAGGATTTTGGGAAGATTCCATCTCCGAAGTTGCCCGAATGGATGATGGGATGGCCGATAGGGTGGACAGGGCTAAAAGATTTAAAGCCATCGGCAATGGGCAGGTTCCGCAATGTGCAGCAATGGCATTCTCTATTCTCTCAGAAGGACTAATATGATAGGGAACAATCACAAATGGGACATTGAAAGCGAACCATTCTGGACAAGCGAGTGTGGCAAATATACCTGCTCAACTTTCGGGAACATCGCGAACGGAAAGGGTTTTGGACTTAGCGCGAAACACCTAGGTCACGATTGGCAAGAGCTTTATGATGCCGTTAGCGAGCAATACGGTGACGACCTTCACCGATTCCATGGACAGGCGGAAGCGGAACAGGCATTCAACATTCTCTCAGAAGGATTAATCTAATTACTAACAGAACTATGAACACAGACCTAGACGAAGCACGACAATATGCAGACACAATGCTTGAAGCCCTGGACGTGATGGGGAGGGCAATGTATTTTTGCTTGAACCATCCCAACGCACCAGAGTTCAAGGCATACCGCAAGCTCCTCATCGGAGCGCACGAACGTATGGGGAAAGATACCACCAACTTTCTAGCACAGATAGACGAGCCAGAACCTCCTTACTTTCCAACCGAAGAGGATTTAACACAACATGGCTAGAGGGGAAATCAATCCAATCATAGGAATAACCGACGGTAAGATGCGGACACTACTCAAGTCAGCCCTGCGTCCAATCTGGCGCAACACCTCACGCAAACGCTTCATCCAAGCCATAAGGCACAGGGGGACTAACCCCAAGACTGGCCGGGGATGGTTCGCTGTCACCTGTGCAGACTGCGGCAGGGAGATGGGAGTTTCCGAAAAGGAGAAGCGCATCAAGAGGGACGGCACCCTAGAGAAGCGAGAGAAAAGTGTCTATGAGGTTGACCATATCCACGGCATCACACCAATGACAGACATCAAGGACACCCTCGGTGACTACTACCACGACCTAATCTACGGAGACATGAGAATCCTCTGCGTAGCCTGCCATAAAAAACACACATTTGCTGAAAAAAAGTCTTGACCTATTACTAGGTTTCTGAAACTCTTCCGATCAATCAACTTAACCCAATAATAATTATGTCAAGAACAAGATCAAATAGCCAAGGTTCCTCGAACCCAGCAACCAAGTATCTCGGTTGGGATACTCAAGCTTCCGCATGGGAGTTTTACGATAAAGAAAATAAGAAGTCCTGCACCCTCCCTTCCAGCACAGCCTTCATTGTCCTGGATCAACTCAACACTGCTAAGGGTTGGGATGATCGCAAGGGTGGCCTCTGGTCAAATGAGGTTCGCTCCGTAGCTGACCAACTTACCATCCGTAGTAAAGATGGTGTTGTTGCTACAGGCACATGGTCAGAAGTTAAGACGACCAATGGTATTAAGTTCACCAAGTCTGTCTATGCTATGGCTAAGGTTGGAGAGGGCTACGAGCTAGTCAACTTCCAGCTTAAAGGTTGTGCGCTTACAGCATGGATTGAGTTCCAAGACTCCATCGGAGGCCAAAGCAAACTAGAAGGTGATGTAGTTGTTGCCGTCAAGGATGTTGTGTCCGACAAGAAGGGGGCTGTAAGCTTCAACAAACCAGTGTTTGGTATTGTCTCTGAAACCCTGTCATCCGAAGCCTCAGCAGAAGCTGACTGCACGGATGCAATGCTCCAAGAGTATCTGGACTCCTACTTCAATACGACTAAGGAACCGACTAAGCAAGACGAAGTTGTTACACCACCAGTTGTGGATGAGCCAATCTTCGACAATGAAGACCCGTTTTAGCCAACCGTTGTCCTGCACTAACTAGAAACCCAAAGACGTGGCGAGGGAGCCAGACCCCTAATAGCTCCCTCGCCCAACACCTTTACCATGAGCCAACCATTACCAACCGATGCCGCCGAGCGCAAAACCTACCCAATCTATGGCGGGTTTATTACATACTTCCCTCACGCTATTGCTGCTGTCTCTCACTTGTCCCACATGGGACAGCAACAGCACCACCCAGACAAGCCCCTGCACTGGGACATGGACAAATCTACGGACGAGCTGGATGCCCTCATGCGCCACATCATCGACGAGGACTGGGTGCATGTAGCTTGGAGAGCTATGGCTAATTTAGAACGTAAACTCACGGGCAAATGCACATACGAAAACACAATTAAATAATGGACATCATCGACCAATACCGTGAGATTATGGCTCCCGTAACCAAGATCACGGAAGACGTAATCAATGGCTTAATAACCGAAGACGAAGGGCAAGCCCTAGTCGACAACCAGATTGCCAACCGTTCCAGGGAAGACCGCTACGAACTTGAGTCCATGCGGGACGACATCCGCCGCATGGTTTACCGTGCAACTAAAAGAAACCTTATAGCCTAAATCTTATGAGCACAAAACCAACTCTCGTCTTTAGCTGCACACACGCCCCAGCTATGCACAAGGACTTCATCCCTTTCCTCAAGAAGATATACAAGAAACATAAGTGTGGACGTGTGGTTCACCTCGGTGACGCAGTCGACTGGAACAGTATTTCCTTCCACGAAAAAGACCCGTCCATGCCCAGCGCAGCAGACGAGTTCCTTGCAGCCAAGAAGCAGATGCAACAGATATACAAAGCTTTCCCCAAGCTGGACTATATGATGGGCAACCACTGCTCCCTCCCAGAACGTAAGGCTAAGTTGATTGGTTTACCAGAAGAAGTTCTCTGCGATTTCGCAAAGCTCTGGGACGTAACGGGATGGACAATTCATCCACGCTTTTCAGACCTAGTGATTGATGACGTAATCTTCAGGCACGGAGACAAGGGTAAGGGTGGAGCTATGGCAGCACACAAGAATGCTATCGCTGAGTTTGCCTCAGTTGTCCAGGGACACTTCCATGCACAGGCTGGTATAGTCTACCATGCTAACAAGGGGGACTGCGTCTACGGCCTACAGGTTGGCTGTGGTGTGGACAGGAAACACCCAGCAATGAACTACGGACGTGTCTATGCAGCCAAGCCAATCGTAGGCTGTGGGGTTGTGTATAGCAGCAAGCTCGCCTTCTTTGAACCAGCCTTCCTGTAAAACTGTCCTTAATTGTCCACAAGTGAGAACACTATGTTTATGGGACAAATACTACTACAGATTTGTCCCAAATTGACCCCTCAACTTGTGGCATTTCCTACCGAACGGTAATAGATCGAGCGAAACATCCAGTTAACACTGTCTTTATTACTTTACGGTAATAACCTTTTCCCTTAATACTGTTTTTATCACTTGACGGTAATAACCTGTCGGACAAATCAACATATATACGACAACAACCAATGAAAAAACTAAGCGACACATATAAAGAACTAGGGATTGATTTCACTTTCCCTATCTATATCAAAGATGTCGAAGGCAACAGAACCTACTACGAGGACAGCGATGGCTTATGGAGTAGGTGGGAATACGATGCCAATGGCAACGTAACCTACTACGAGGACAGCAATGACTATTGGAGAAAGAGTGAATATGATGTCAATGGTAACTTAACCTACTACGAGACCAGAAGTGGCGACAAAGAAGGCACACCTAGGAGCCAATCGTGCGCTGGTAAATTTGATTCGCCTCGGTCTCATGTATGCGATGAATGCCAAGGATTGCTCGACGGCTATTTCACTGGTCGCATGAATCAGGATGGATTCGACGTGAGGATGGAATGTCAGAAATGCGGCAAAGAAGAGGCGGTTAAATTTTCTTTTGTAACAAAACAAACAGAAGAATTATGAATACACTAGACCAAGTAATACAAAAACAAGTTGACTATATAATGGACAGCTTTGACTTTAAATCCGCCTCCGAAGCCTTGCGTTGCGTTGAACACTGCTGGATCAATCAACTAGATGATGAAGATCGAGAGTTTGCACTGCGCCAACATGCTAGAGAGCGTATGGCGGACGCTATTAAAAGGGCCAAGGAGGATCCAGATGGGATGGGATTGTGTGGAACTGGTTGCCTAGAAGCCACGTGTATAATTAACACCCAAGAGAAATGGGTACGGGTCAATCTTAAATGCTGGGTAGCACAATCACTGAACGATGGAGAGAATTACGTATGAAAGCTAGATTAGAATTTGACCTACCAGAAGAGCAACAAGATTTTGACCTATGCCGTAGAGCTAGTGATCTACATTCCAACCTGTGGGACTTAGCCCAGCAGGTTCGCACATGGCGCAAGCATGGACACGGGTTCAAGGACATGGACGAACTCCTGGATGCGCTCTGGGAAGACTGCATAGACCATGAGTTATTAAATCTTTAGTGCATAAACAGCCCTGAGGGCCCCTATACGGGGCTTTCTTTTTGTCTGAATACCAAGGGTAGGGTTGGAAACGTAAGCTCTTCTAGGGGCATTTACGGCTCATTATTGACCCACTACCGTTCCCTAATTCGCATGGTTCTAATTACGCTCTTGGTTGCTATGTGTTTGCGAGCCATCTCCCTAAGCAAAGCTCGGTTTTTGTGTGCGCCTATAGAAATTAAATAATCCGCACGATCATCAATACTTAAACCCGCCAAGAGCTTGTCTAGCTCACTGATGTTTTCCTTTTGAATATCGAGCATTTTCTTGTGATGGTTGATAAGCTTTCCGCCCATGGCTGGATTAGACTTAGCAATCTCCTTAATGCTGTCCATTTTTTCTTTGGCTGTGCCACCAAGATTGTTGTAAACATCTTCAGTGCTCAATGTCTTTGTTTTGGGAATGTCTGTATAGCGATTAAATACAATATCCAGAATGTCAGCAGATGCTACCCCAGCCTCCTTCATCAACTTAATCCGCTCATCCTGATTGTATTTCCAGGTTCCACCACCCATATTAGCATAGTGCTGACGCATAATATCAAGTTGCAGCCTACGGGCTTCATTGTTTCTTTGATACTCTGACTCTAGTTCTTCGGCGGAAATCTTGTTGTCTTCAAACTTACGCATAGCAGAGGAGTAGTTGGATTTGGCCTGACGCATAGGTTCATTGACATCAAAGAAGTTCCCCCTGAAGGATACGTCAGCATCCCAGTTATAGTCTCGGATGCCCAATAGACGCATTGCATTTTGCAGCATGGTTCTATTTCCAATCCCCTTAAAAGAATCTATAAACCTTTCCAGAGTTCGCTCTGCTCCAGTCTCAAGAGTTTCCTCGTAGATAATACCAAGGGCATCCTTGGCTTGCTCTATAGCCCTAGGATCAACGCTGATGAGTTTACCGTTTAAGTCTCGTCCAAAAGCAACTTGTGCCAAAGCTCTCGCGGGGAAGGTTCCGGGTTCTCCAAGATAATACCCCTTAATAAACTCCGCTATATTTTTAATGGGAGTTTCACTTGCTCCAGCCGCAAACGCTTGGGCTGCCATATTCTGTGGAATTAAATAGTCAGGGTTAATATACCTACCCTTACGTCCACTTTTGTCTGGAAGGATCATTAAGTTCTTGGCACTATCCCAATCTGGTGCGATTGAATAGCCAAACTGTTTTGACGCTTTTTCATCAATTCCTTTACCTTGATTAAATTCTGAAACCAAGATACCCGAACCACTAACCACAGCAGCCAAAGCAGCCCCACGTTTAGCACCAGTCAAACGCATAGCTCCTACGTTTGCACGTGCAGGATCAAGGCCAATGTCTTTACCAAAGCGACCAGCTGCCATTTGGGTTGCATACTTACCTTGGTTATACATGTTCCGAGTTAGTTCAGCCGTAAATGCAACATATTGTTGCGCTGCACCCACCCGTGTTAATTGCCTAATAATTGCACTAAGCTTATCGTAATTCTGGAAGGTTTGATTTGTAAGCTTCGCGGCAGCAGCCTCAATCTCTTGGACTGAATAATCTGGAAACATTTTAGCCAACTGCTTTTGGTTCCCCTTCCACGCAACATACCGTAAAGCCGTATCACCAACTGAGTATGCCTTTCCAAAGAAATCCATGATACCAGTTGCGCTCTTAGAAACGCTTCCGTTGAAACCTTTTAAACCCCTGACAACATTTTGCTCAATATCAGCAGCATTAACGCTCTTGGGTTTTAATCCATACTGATTCATTTTACCTACGTCTTCAAGGAAGGCTAGCTTTGCAGCTTTATTTTTCCCCGAAATAATATTGTCTAGCCCACCAAAATCAGACAGGGCAACACGCAAACCCCTTGGACTTGGCATGATGCCAGAAGACATTACAGAGACCATTGCACCAAAAGCATTAACAGCATAAGACTCTGGATTAAACAACACATTACTTGTCTTAGAAAATCCAACCCATTGGTTCCAGAATCTATCTAGGTATTTTGCTATACCTTTTTTAGGCTCTGCTATTGCATCATTGAAACGCAAAACATCTAGGGAGTGGGCAACCTCTGGGTCAATCCATATAGATGAATCCCCTTCGATTGTCCTAAACTTCATTTGAACTTGCCCTGGACGTATTTCTTGTCGTGTTGCTATCTTGTTGTCTAACAAGAACCTAGCAATAGCAATATCTTCTGCTTGAGCAGAGGCTAAACGGGCAATACGGCTTGCAGTGCTGAACGCACGTTCACCAGGGTCTTTAACTTCACCAAGCCAAGCACGCTCCGCTGGTCCAGGGTTGGTGCGCTGACGAGTGATACCCTTGGATTCTTTTACAACTCCTTGTGGGCGACCATCAAGTTTTCTTTGTCTGGCCGACTGGTTTCTTAAATTGTTAATTTGCTTAATGGCCATTTCTTCCGCTTGCGGAATAGTCATTGTCCCAGCCTCACTAGACATCATTATCTTGGTTTGTATTTCCCTGATAGCAGCCTGCTCCTGAGCCTTGGTGGGCATGTAGTCTGGGTCTTGGAAAATCTTATAGGTCTGCGTCACATAGCTACCCTCCTCCATAGAAGATTCTATGATCTCCCGCAGTTCCTTTTGTTTACCTTTTGCCAAGCCATCGAAGTATGCGTCATCAAGGTTTTTCAACAAGGAACCCTGCATCTCCTGAATCAAACCTCTCCATGTAATTAGTTCAGCCTCAATAGGACGCAAGGAAGCATCCATTTCACCACCTTCAATAAACGCAGCAATCTTTTCCTCTACCGCTGGGTCTGCTTTCTTTAAACGCTTTGCGGCTCTATATACTCGTGCGCCAACATCTTCTGCCCTAGCAAATGTTCCTTTAGCTTTGTCAATCTCATCGGTAATTTCCCTACCTACTACTTTTGATGGAGCAAATACAGATAAGAATTTATTTACCTTACGCTTTAGGTTAGAGGGAGAGTCTGGATTGTAGCTTTCCAACTTACCTGCATCCAAGGCCAACTCAGACTTTTGTTTGCTAGTAACATTGGTTAGGATTTCCTGACGAGCTTGGTCAAACTCAACTGGCTTAAACCCATATTTTCCTTCAACCTCTGGCTTAGGGGTAAAGGTAAAGTCCTCATATTTAATGGTTCCATTGGACACAGCCTCCATCACCTCTGTCGCAGTCTTACCCTGCACCTTCTTAGCCAGTCCTGCACCACCAAAACCACCAGCTATACCAGCCAGTATTTCAACAGCCATGCTTTGACCTGGACTAAGATCAGCTTCATCAGCAGCATACCTAGCTAGTCCTGCTGCTGTAGCTGCCCCAGACTCAATAGCTAATACACGACCAACATTTTCCCTTGCTTCATCCAAGAATTGATTGGAGATGCGCTGAAGAACCTTAACACCCGTTGAGGCTGGTTGTGCCTTAGATAAAACTTGAGCACCTTTAAGGGCAGGGAGGAAGAACGTGATAGCCTCAGCACCAGCTTGACCAACATAACCAGCCGCTGTTTGTGGCTCTTCATCAACAACTTCTACACTTGGAAGTTTGGACACACCTTCTTGAATACTTTTACTTCCACCAAAAGAATCCTTTGGAACAATATCTTTACCAATAATTTTGTTAGAAGCCTTGTTTAAACCAGCAGCAATTAAATCAACGGGCACACCAACTAGGTTGGCCACACCCAGATTAAACTGATTAGCTAAATCACCTGCAATGAAGTTGGCCTTCTCAAGTAAAGACCGTGGGTCTTCTTCGGCTGGAGGCAAATCCTGCACGTCCTCGGCAGGTTGCTGAGATAAGCCAGCTGCTTCTTGTGGATCGGACAAATCACTTTGTGGGGCAACAAAACCTTTTGGTTTTTCAATATCTTCCTTTGGTGCTGTAAATGCCATTATCGTTTAACTGCACGGTTTCCTTGTGAATCAATGTATTCTTGCCCAGACTCAAGTGCATCATACTGCTCTTGGCTTGTGATAGTTGGGATATTGTTCTCTGAACCAAATAAATCTTGCGCAGTTGTTGGAATGCCAAATGCGTCTTCTTCCCCTAAGGCAAAAAGTATAGCATCAGCACCTTTGATATCACCAGCTTCAAATAATTCTCTTGCTTCTTGATACCTCTTCAATCTGTCTTCAGTGTCTTTAATAGTAGCAGTTGATCTATCTTGTGTTTCCGGTTGACGAGCCATACCTTTGTAGCGCCCACCCTGGGAAATAACACCAGTCTTAGGGTCAACTATAATTTCACCTGGCCCAGAGGCTTGTTCAGCTAATCCAGCAACCATGTTCGGGTCTCTACCACCAAGTTCAAGATATGAACCAACTACATTGCTGTAATCTACTTTACCTTCTGTATCTGTATTAACTGCAAGAGCTTGGTTTAAAGCTTTTGTATCTTCTTCAAGAACCATAAGATTATATACGGCATTAAAATCCTTGGGTTGTTTTGCAAAAAGATTGGAAAGATTTTTTGCGTCTTCTTCGTTAAACTTATCCTTCATGTATGGAAGGATTGTTTCGTATCGAATTTTCCTTTGCTCACCCTCTTCTTTTTTAATTTGATAATCCTTGATTGCTCCACCAATCTGCTCACCAAGATTCATCATGGCTTGTGCTCGAATGTTGGCAGCATTAACAAAGCCGCTGTAGTCAGCGTTTGCTAGTTCTGGTCTAATTTGTGTTCCTGATTGAAATGCCATAATTATTTAATCCTTGTATCCATCCACTTGCGGATGATTGATTTAATACGTGGTTTGTTTGAAATGAAGGCCGCAAACCTTTCACCGAACTTAATGTATAGCTTGCGGAACCAACTTGGGGAATCATTCAGCATCCACTCACGGAACTGCAACCACTTGGGATTGTCAATGCCATAGACTTCACGAGCTACCCAGCAAAGAAATGCCCCTACGCCACCAGCCGCACCAACTCCTTGAGCTATGCCGCCAACTGCTCCCATAATTCCAGCTTGCCCAGCAGCCTTAGCCTGAGCCTGCATTCCTTGGAACGTAACGTCCTGTCCTCGCTGTTGCAAGGCCATGTTAATCCCTACGTTCGGGTCAAACAACTGTGGCCCCATAGGCCCTGCTGCACCAGCTTGCGCTTGTCCAAGAACCTGTCCACCTAAACCAATGGATGCGGACGGACGACCCAGTAATGTCATACCAATATCCCCTGCCATTTGACGCTGCATACCAAAAGCCTGCCCACCTGCCTGACGTGCCTCTGCACGTAGGCCACTACGAACCTGCTCACGGCCAAGTAATTCAGCCGCTACGGCACTTTCGTCACTAATACGACCACGGGCTAGGGAACCAGCACGGGCGGCCTGCTCGGCCATTCTACGCCGTTCTGGGGATAGTTCCCCTTCTCCTTCAGCATACAGTGTTTCGGCTTGGCGTTGAGCTAAGTCAGCAAGTCCTGCACTATATGGGTCAGCAGCACGGTAAGCCTCCACAACCTGTGGGGCAAACTCCTGTAAAGCTCCTACGTCGGACTCACGCTGTAACTGTAACTCCTCACGCTGTAAAACTCCAGCACGGCGGGACTGCTCCTCAAGGAGGTCAAACAATCCCTTTTGCCCTGGCATTTCTTCAAGCTGCGCCATTTCAGCTTTAACTGATGCTATCTGGGCTTCACGGTTTCCACCTAATGATTCAGCAATTCTCTGAACCTCCGCATCGTAGGCTTCTTTTTGTTTAGCATAATCTTTGTTTTTAACTTGTCGAGTGCTTGGGCCTCTCAAATTTCGCCCCGTCCTCTTTTCCGTGTAATATTCCCTAGGCGGAAGGCCAGCGGATGCACGAGCAATTTTCATTGCCTCTTCGCTAGTTACCCCTCCTGCGCCAGCCTCAAGTCCAGCCAACTTTACTTCTAGTTCTTTATATCTACGTCCCTCTTTACCTCCAGGGAGACCTTCCGCCATGACACCAATGTCAGCTAGCTCTAAGGCTGTATATCGTGGGCGATAGGTAGATTCCGCTCCAATCAAACGCTCCTGTAGACGTGGGTCAGTGATACCTTGATAACTAGTAAACCGCTGACCAAACAGGTATTCCCCCATGGACTTACCTGGATCAATTGGTGGTGGTGCTGCTGGTGCTTTTCCTTTTCCTCCTCCCATAATATTATATTACTCCTAGAATTTTGTTAAAAAGTTTGGGTGTGTATGTTACTCGTGTTGGTGTTCCTTGACGATGACGAATGCCTAGAAGTTTCTTAGTTGTAACCTCTGGGCATTTTAGAATAAAGTTAGCTACAAGACGTTTAAATGCTTCATTATCAGAAGCATAGATAAAAGCCATAAAGATTGCGTCACCATCCTCTGGGTCAGGGAGCCAGTTCTGAACAAAGGACCAGTCGTCATCTTCATTACAATTATACCACATATAGACACCCTGTATCTCTTCGTCCTCGCCTACGTCTATTAGTATCGTATCCTTGGCCATGTGGTAGGCTACAAGGAGTTGGATTAAATCACGAGGCCAACCATCCAGAACCTTGCCGTTTTCATGCTCAATGCAAAAGTCCACCACCTTGTCAATAAGCTCAATAGCATCAGCCTGCGAACCATTGTGCAGGGCTAATTGAACTGATTGAAGGCGGGGGTTGTTATTCATTATGCGTATGCTTTAATGACTATGACAAAGTTAGGCGACGTAGCGTCTCTGTAGGCAGATGTGTTCCTGTCTTTAATTCTAGAAATAGATAACATAGAACCAAATCCGATTGTAGTAGAGTTGACATAAACATTTTGCATATTGCCATTGTCGCCATAGTCTCCAATAAGAATCTCATCGCCGACTGAATAATTATACTGAGCTGATTTGCACCTAAGATAGACTTGGACAATTTTGGGGATTCCAGAAAGTCCATGGCTGAAGGTAATTGGACTACCCGCCGAAGGTATATTTGTTTCAACGCTTTCAAAACTTTCAGTAAATATAAAACTTGAAAGCAAACTATCTACATAAGCTTTAATACTTTCGGAAGTAGCCAACGTGGTATCCGTCGCCGTAGCCATAGTATCATCATCAATAACATCGGTTAGCTTGGCAAAGGTTACATTAGCGTCAGCAATCTTGGCTGTTGTTACATTAGCGTCCGTAATCTTGGCAGTTGTAACAGCACTATCATTAAGCTTGGCAGTTGTCACCCCACCGTCCTTAACCACAATGGCACCACCAGAAAGCTGTGTGCTTACATTGTCCACTGCCCCAGAAGCAAACGTAGCGTTATCTGCTAAGTTATTAAGTTTTGATGCTGTGACCTGATCGCCAGTTGCGAAGGTTTGTCCTTTAGATATTACTGCCATTATATTGCCTTATTGGTTGATCTAAATGTTGCTGATCCGTCCACTTCGATTGCTCGTATACGTGGGCGTCCAGTTGTGTTATTAAGTGTAAATTGTATTCCGTAGCCTCTCCTATTACCTATTCTACCACGAATGGAAACATCCTCTCCGATTGCAAGGGCAGAACCATTGAGTTCGGACAAATCTCCAAGACTTGCTATGGCATCTGGGTTTTCAGTTTCAGCGTGAATACTAAGGTCGGATGTATTGTCATCACTGGATTGAATATGTAACTCATACTCCTTCCACTTTTTGCGCTCCATGCTGCCTAGTGTATATTGACGAGTTGTAATCGAAGCATCAATGTTTGGTTGTAGTTGACTGCCACCGATTTGTGTAATTACACGATCAACTCCATCTATCCGATTATCAAGTCTATGCACACCTCCAACATCATTGATGGCATATACACCACGATTATTGCCATCCCCTAAAACTAGGAGGTTGGTGCTGTAGTAGTTATCATCTGCTACTGTGTCCACGGATTCCCACTGTTGATTCAGGAAGTTATAAACAAGGATAGCATTGTTTTCTGTGGCACCATCTAGCGGGACGGCAATGTAGTAGCGATTGTCAAAGTAGACAGCCACGGATTGCTCCCATGCTTCTTTATTGATACGCTTAATCGTCTCATTGATTGGCTCGGACAGTGGTGTCTCTGTGCCACGTAGGTTGTATTCGTCCAGGAACTGTGTTCCATATACACCATTGTCGGACAGAAAGATCACTTGGTTACCAACCTGTGTAATGGACTTACGAGCCACGCAACCAACTTCATTCGTAAGCAGGCGTGTAGAGGCAGCCTTTAGGTTGATTGTGTTCTGGACTAGGTGAATTGAGTTACGATTAAATACCAGTAGGCTATCCTCGGCGAATGAGTGCAAGCCCACTACGTAGTCAGCTGTTCCAGCATTGAACCTATACTGTGCGTATATGCGGTCGTATGTGTCCGTGTCCAGAATGTCAGAGGCTATCACTTCATCCAAAATACCACGGGAGGTGAAGCTGTCAACGGTATTATCAACCTCGAACCTGTAGGGCATTACCAGTCTACGCTGGTGGTATGTAGCAAAAGGTGGGGCTGGCATATGGCTAAAGCCTAGACCAACGGAAACGTATTGCTGAAATATCACGCTACCAATATTGGAATGGTCAGCAAGTTGCACAAAGAAATCAATCGTAAAAGCTGTATTATCCCTAGCAGCTACTATATACTCAGTTCCAACGGTAAAGGTAGATGGGCTTCCTACGGTTTCCACGATGAACCTATCGCCAACTTCTAAGCCATTCATAGCAGCTAAGTTGGAAAATGTAGCCGTAGCCTTTCCGTCAACAATATCAACTTTTGTTGGGGAAAGCTGTTTGGGTTGGCTGTATGCTCCACTAGCCACCTCAGTAAATTCAGGAGTTCCAGTAAAGTCACCGTCCCACTCCAAGGCTGTCCTGCCATTCCGAAAGATAAAAACCTTGTTAAAGGCTTGAATCATATCTACACTTTGACTTACAAAAACCCCAGATGGGTAGGCAATATCTGTAGTTGTAGAGTCTGCTACGTTGATAGCAACAGCCTTTGAGTTGGAAGCAACAATAATGTATTGTCCAGTTACATCATTTGGATTGGAATATGCACATGATCCATATATAGCATTTACTGCATTATCGTCCAATATAGCAGTGATACCATTTCCTTCTTGACCTACGGTCGGCAAATTAAATGGAAGTGTAAGGGCATCTCCACCAACAGCTAAAGGAGCCAGCACAAGCTCTACACCTTTGCGCACCTGAGCCTCACCATTACGATCAAGACGCATGTTGCGTGAGTCAGCCAGCATACCACGGCTTAACTGGTCGGGGCGTAGGCGGTTGTTAAACCCTATGAAGCCATAGTCCCCATCGGTTCCAATAGCATCATCAAGTGCTCCAAATTTATCGTATCGTGCCATTAGCAGTCCCAGGCTCTCCGACTCCAGTAGTTAGCGGAAAGCTTATTAGACTTTCCCTTAATCCCTCCACTACGTGCGCAATAGCTTTTCTTACGGCTTGGCTGATCCTTCTTAATGCTCATATTAGCATCACCGAAACGGACGATCTTTTCCTTACCACCCTGGCAAGCTTTCACAACAAACTTCTTCCCGCCCTGAACTTCACGGCGGGGGACGTTGCACTTCATCTTGGATTTGTCTGGCATTATTTACGCTTTAGTGGTTTAACTTTCTTGGGCTTCCCTGCTGGTTGCCCCAGTTTCTTTTTCTGTGATATACGGGAACGCTTTTGAGACTCCGACATTTCGCTTGCAGTTACAGGAGTTCTGGAACTCACACGCTTTGATGGCCTGCAGTATGGCGTTCCTCGCTTTTCTCCCTCTTGTCGTCCACAAGGCTTTCCCGAGCGGACATCCTTCCATTCTTCCTTGAACCATCGTCTAAGGTTTGCCCCTTCCTGTGTTTTACTAACTGCCATTATTTTGATTTACGCTTAGTCCCCCAGTTCTTTGCCCCAACCTTACGGCATTTGGCAATAGCTCCAGAGGCATAGGCTGAGGGAAACACCTTATACCTAGCTTTGACTTTCTTATAGCAAGCGTCCTTGGGCATGACTATTTCTTCTTACCGCAGCCACAACCTCCACGCTCTCCGCATGAACCCTTGCCTGCATTTGCTGGTTTTCTTCC
>Ga0233399_1000499_pt1 | contig 14972 bp, 18 predicted proteins | sample 43DmetaG_FD_182698 | JGI IMG/M metagenome (GOLD analysis project Ga0233399, IMG submission 182698) | Seawater microbial communities from Monterey Bay, California, United States - 43D | ecosystem: Environmental > Aquatic > Marine > Coastal | place: USA: California | collected 2016-11-08 | reverse complement strand
GAACATCAATCTCGCGCAATAACTTCAACACATCTTCATCAGAATAACGCTTTCGAGCCATGTTTCCTTACTCCCTTTGCCAAAATATACTGGCACAGTTCTAGGGGGCTAAGACACCTTCGTTATCTCTAAATACGAGGTCAGTTCCTAAGTCCTGCCTTTGCCATTTGTTTGGGTATTCATTCCAAAGCCAAACTCTATCAATCTTCTTGGACCACTCAGGGTCGTTCTTAAGGAACCACTTACAAAAGACCTCAAATTTTTCACCAGCAGCCTGCTCACCAAATTCGTTGCGAAGGGATTTCAAAAATTCATCAAAAGTCGCCATTTCAACCTCCCTAATGAACCTTCATCAAAGCGCAGCACCTCACAAAGTTCAAGTTGAGACTATCTGTGTAATACATGACTGATCTGCCGCAGAAGTGTTTAGTCCTTTTGGTGATAAGCTTAGTATTGTTTGACAACAATGCACATCTACGCAAATGTTATATGAGAAACTCACAGGGGTGCTATGACAAATAAAGACTTGCCTTCGTTTTTGGCTCAGGGAGAACCTGCACGGCTGTTTCCAGTTCTTTCTTTAACCTCCAAAGAAGGTCGGGCGACGTCTATTTTGTTAGGAGTAATGCAACATGTCCCTGCATTAGCTCAAGCGATATTAAAGTCATTCAACCAAAAGGTTGGCCAACGCTCACGTCTTTCTTGCTTCACAGAAATAGTTTTTAAGTCCTCGGGGAAAACCCATAAAGCAAGACCAGACGGCTTGTTAGAGATGCAAACGGGGCGTTCAGAGTGGCGTTGTTTGGTTGAGGCAAAGATTGGGAACGCTTCGCTAGAGGCGGATCAGATTGAAGAATATAGATCTATTGCAAAAGACAATAAGATTGATGCACTTTTGACAATCAGTAATCAGTTCACCTACAAAGCCGATGTGCATCCACTCCCAGAGGTAACAAACTCTAAGTCTAAAACACTTACCATACACTGGTCTTGGCTAGCGATAGCAACTGAAATTGACCTCTTATTATCTGATGAAACGATGGCAGATGTTGAGCAGGTAATGTTGCTAAAAGAACTTAAACGTTTCCTGAGTCATGAAAGCACTGGCGTTAAAGGCTTTGATAGGATGCCACCAGAATGGAGCGAACTTAACAAACTTATTTCTGCCGGAGGCATAATCACCGCAAAAAACCCTTTAGCGGATGCATCAGTTCGTGCGTGGCAACAAGAAATGCGTGACTTATCTCTTTTATTAACCAGAGAGGTAAGAGAAAGTGTCACTGAACGCCTACCTAATAAATGGCGAAAGCAACCCGAGGAGCGTTATAAATCAGAATTGAAACGCCTATGTGACCAAAACGAGTTAGCAAGTGAATTAAACATCCCAGGTGCAGCCGCCATACTTGAAATCCGTGCTGATCTAAAACGGCGTGTGATTGAAGTGGGTATGAATCTCAATGCCCCTATTGATAGGAAGTCTAATACAGCACGCTTGAATTGGCTTTTGCGGCAGTTAAAAAGCGTATCGTCTAATGAAGCTTATATTACATCCTATTGGCCAGGTTCGAGCCAGCCCACAGTCCATGCTTTAAATCTTCTACAAGATCAGCCCGGCGTGATAGAAGAAGGGAAAGAGCACCTACAAGCTCATTCGTTCAGGATCTTCTTTTCTAAAAGTTTAGGCGGACGTTTTACTCAACAGCAAAATTTTATTTCAGATTTAGAACAAATTGTGCCGGAGTTTTATGCTAAAATAGGCCAAAATCTTAAAGCATGGCAAAAGCCAGCGCCAAAAATCGAGCAGCGGATAGATGAGTATTTGGGAGAAGATCAAACCGATACAGGCTCAGATTAGATGCTAGGCCCAATAAAACTTCTACAAATCACAAAAATATTTACGTCTAGACTGCTTCATAAATTATTTTTCCAGCCAATGAAATAATAAGACACTATAGTATAATAAGAAACGGTTCATAAATTATGAAATGCTATTTGCGCATTTGAGGGCGACCCCATCTTAAAGTTTGTTACAAAGACAAAGTTAGGGAAGACAACCTTACTTGAAACATAAAAATTACGCTCATGGAAAAGCCCCCAGACAAACAAATAGCAAAACTGCAAAAGATTATTGAGCGGCTTAGTGGTGGAGAAATCGTGCAAAATCGACAGCTGAAAACTGTCTTAGGCACTGAAGGATATGCACGATATTTGTCTGACTGTGAATATCAAAAACATTTGCGTGCAATGCTCAAGGATAAACCAGACGAAATTATCGAGTATGAACAGCGTTTAAAAGCCGCAACATTCGCCTACAGCAAAGCAGATTACAAAAGTCAGAAAGGTCATCGCTCCGCTAAGAAAATGTTTGGTGCCTCCGATACGCAGTTTGAGCGCTTATCTGAATATTTAAGCGAAAACATAATTGGACATCCAGAACTGGAAGCTTGGTTTGATCGTTCTTTGACTAAGGGTTTCGGCGATAGCTTTGGAGTAAGCCCAGATGGCTTTCCACAAATCATAACTTCTAAAAGTTTGAAAAACACAGGCGGCGGCTACTCCCATTACCTTCGTACTATTCGTGAGGTTAAATTGGATGCCGTGAACGCTGCATTGTTTGAGCTATCCACGCCAGAGCCGGAAGCAGTTATTGAAAAAGAAGATCTAAAGGCAAAGCTCAAAAGGTTAAGGAAACTGTCAGAGGACTAAGACAGCCTAGACGAGAGACACAAACCTAGCATTGGGATCTTGTAAAGATTAGGCTCGATACCGAGATATAAAGCAACACTGTTGGCGAGGTCAGGATCATGGAAAAAAACAATTTCTTAAAAGATCGTAAAAAGCCCACAGAAACAGATGTGGCTCTTGCAATCGCATATTATCCAATGCTGGTCGAGATTTGTTCTCGGCAGGAAATGATTACTTTTGACCAGTTCGTTCAAAATGCCAAAGCTCGGTATCCCAAAGATCAATCAGTCCAAAATGCTATTCCAGTTTCTACAGGACGCAGGTTTGAATTCGTAAGAATTTTTACGGAGCTTAACGGATTTCCAGATTTATCCGCTTGGGTGGTAAACAAAGCTGGTAAAAACTCCGCAGCCTACAGCGCAGATTATGACCCCGAAGCGGAACGAGAAAATTCTGCCAATACGGATTGGAGTTTATATCAGAGCGAATGGGATGCTCACGTATCAGAACTTAAAAAGTTATCTATCAAATTAAAACGAAGAAAACCTGATGAAGCCAGAAAATTAATGGCCGATTTTGCAAGAAGAATGCGGGCAAAGATAGAAGCTTCAATACCTAACAAAAAGAAGCTGCCTTACCCACTTCTTATAAAGCCTTATCGACCTCTCATTATGGAAAGTCTAATGGAAGGAAAAGATATTGAATTGGTTTTTGATGATATAATTTTTGAACCTGCTGACAACTAAGTACTCGGCGCTTCTGACACCAAATTTTTAGAATTATAATTGCTCCACTGCATTGCGCAAAGCATTCTCATTCACATCAATATAGCGTTGCGTAGTGCTTAGGTGCTTGTGCCTGGCTAGCACCTGAACCAGGCGAGCGTTAATGCCTCTATCAGCCAGTTGTGTAACAAACTGACGTCGCCCGCTGTGACTGCTGGCGCCATCTATGCCTGCCATCTTATACAACCTCTTAAACAGGTTCACTATGGTCTGAGCGGTAAAGCCACCACCCTTGGCGCTGAACAGCAGCGGTGCTGATCTATTACTGGTATGTATGGGGTATTGCTTTGTAAACTTCAGCAGCTGCCGTTTAAGTTTCGTGTTCACCAAAACACTGCCACTGTCTGAGCCTTTGGTTTGATCTGCGCTCAGGTAAATGGTGTCTTTCACACCTCCAGACTCATCAAACACATCACCAACACGGAGAGCCGCAATCTCACATGCTCGCAGTCCCGCATAAAAGCTCAGTGCTATTATTGTGTGATTGCGGGTTTGGTATCTTAAGGAGTTTATAATGGCAGTGAGACGTCGAAATTCTGGTTCAGTTAATAGCTTGGCTTGCTTCATGGCATTACCCTTAAATGTTTGGTTTTGTTATCAAACATTATAAAGTCACACATTTTGAAAGCCGACCGAAAAAGGTAATTTTTTATCTCTTTGAAATCATTGGCGGAAGGCAAAGATGTTATAAATTGTGTAATCTATAACATTAAAGGCGGTTTATAGATAACCTAAACAAGGCCGGTGAAAGGCTCATCTTCCAAAAGATTGGTCTCAGTGTTTTTTGGAACTACCCGGCGTCATAAAGCGTCCTAGAGAATTCTCGCTTTGTCATTTCCGTTAGACTAGTAGAACTCCATACTCATGACAGAGACATCAGCTGAGTAATCTTTACCATATGCCACAATACCAATAGTTTTGATCGTATCGTGGTTCATGGAAGTTCGTAGAAATGATGAAGATTTTATAAAAGCGTCAAACGGAAGTCTTACTTCAGTCCAGGCTTTACTGGTATCGAACCCAAGTTGGTAATAATGCCAAGGCAGTCGAGTGCTGGAATTTCTGATGTGCAGAAAGTATTGATCGCCGTTACCCTTAATTTTAATCTTTATGCCCGTTTTACCCTTAGCAAGTTCTTGAGGGATTGATGACCTCACTTGTATGAAGCCTCCATTATTTGCGGTAGACACCTCCCCTGTCAGACGAATGGTTTTATTTGGTCCGCTATTTTCAAATTTAGCTGTTCCTTGAGAAACTCCTCCCATCACCGTGTCAGCGAAGTAAGACCACTGTTTTGTTTGGACAAGGTTTTCTGCCATGGCACCACCGGATGTTGAAATCGCAAAAAGGAAGCTAGCGAAGAGTAATTTAATCTTGGTTATATTCAGCATTACCTCAACTCCCAGAACACACTTATCTTCATAATTCATACGCTAAATCAGGTTTTTTAGATCACTCTAGAGCTGTTTGCAGCCACACGTTGAGACCAGTATTTTGGCATCCGCTTTGATGAGGACTTAATTACTTTGGAATTCTAATCTTGGTATTGAGCTTTAAGATATTCTTACGACATTCCCAGTGCTGCTTTGAGCGTTTGAGGTTTTTACGAAGCCACTGTTCGTGGTGCTGTTCTCGATGGAGTTTCTTTTTTAATCCATGAACTGAGGTCTTCATGTGTTTAAAATAAACTCAGAGATTAAAGCTGTCGATCTCGAACGGTTTAGCTTCTGCTGGGTAATTTGTCAGTCAGTTGCTCTCGGGCTAGTTGTCCCAGCGCCAAGTATTGCTCCGCCTTTGCATGAAGTAATTTATGGTTGTTATTCCTGCGTAATGCATCCGCTTTGTTTGAAAGATTAATCAACAAACACATAATCGCATGAAGTGTCATATCTCTGTCACTGGCTTTATATGACCTGTAATATGAACTGCATTTGTTAAGCCAATTGGTGCTGAATTGATCTGTTGTAATACTTGGATCAATTGCTTTTATTTCCTGATATGCGTGTTTAATAAATGACATGTGATAACTCCTCTTATGAAGTTATTTATTGGGTCAGTTGATATGCTTGCCTGACAGCAAGCAGCAAGTTTCAGTTTGCTTTGCAAACATCACTTGCATTTTCTTCACTTAAACATGTTTTACTAGTCTATAATTTTGACAATAGTAATCCGTTATGATGTGGCCCAAACCTCATCATATTTTTCATCACTTAAGAGAAGCATAGCCCACTACTTAGTGTTCCGCTCTATTAGAATGCGGCTATCGATAGTGCGCCTGTAGAAGGCGCTTTAATTGTGACATCGTTTGCTTAGGTTGAAACCTACACTTGTTCGCCGGTATGTGGCTCACTGTCCCGAGAAAGGAGTCACTGCCTAATTTCGTATATTCATGTGTCAAATAATTGCAGCAAGCCTGCAAATTCCGTACCGGTTCAATGTGAAGGTCGAACGAAAACTTATCACTCGATGCCCAAGCATTTCTTGCAATTTTATTAGACACGGGAACATCTGTCACCTCTGCGAGAGCATGGACATGAACGTTTTTGCCACTACTGCCCTTATGTATGAAACAAACTCTCGGAATTCGGTAACCATGTCTGATTTGAGATTTTGAATACCAAATGCGATCCATTTTGTTCCAAAATAAGCAAAGAGCTTTCAGCGCACGCTCTTCAGAGGTTTGACTGCCCTGCGCAAATTTAAAGGTCATAAATAAGTTGCTATCGCCAGCCCATTCAACAAGCGCACTTGCTAAGGCCTGTTTCTGGCGTTGACGCCCATGAAAACTATTTTGATAAACAACTGTGGCTAAGTTTCCTGCATATTGCTCCATATTACTCATTATTTTTCTTTCTAGCATGATAATCCATCCACCAGCTCTGTTTTTCCAGCTCATAATTGATGCCAGCTAGTTCGCAGATGCGTTTCATTTGATCTCTGAACGCAGCCACTTCCACGGCGTCTTTGTATTGATTAACAAATTCAATATTGGCTTTATCAAAGGCAGTTAGCTCGTCCACCTTTATGGCTTGTCCAAGCTCTTTTGCTTTGGCTAATTCTGCCTTCAGCAGGACAGTATTGAATTTGTCTTTTTTACTGGAGTACATCTGTTTTTCCGTTCACAGTTATTTATCACGGAGCGCTATTAATGTAGCTAAAACAGTTGAAACGTTTGATTTCTCGAAAAGAGATCAAAAATTAAATATCAGACTTCGATATGATGCCTACTTGGGGTATCGCTAGATACCTTTGAGATCACGTATTCTACCCACTCGTCCATATTCATACACTGCACATTCGCACCAAAACCGAATTTCATCCAAGCTTTTTCAAAATCATTCAGGTCCTGGCGATTTCCAAAATAAAATTTACCATTTGTTGCTTTGATAAAGTTTGCTTGGTTTCCTGTTTCTGTTTCCCAGAAATTCCAGTCAGCACAAGTGCTAATTTTTGCCAATTTATTTAGAGGCAAGTCATGCTTTAGACAAAAGCCAGAAATAGTCTGCATCAGTTTATTTAATTGAGACCTTTCTGAGCTTTCTATTTTCAACTTTGCATTGAGGTGAGATTGGGTCTCTCCATCTTCCAGTATTTCTTCGAATGTTAACAATACATCAAAGCTCAATAAATTTGGAGAGTTGCAAGATGAACCTTTAAAATTATGGTCCTGAGTGACTGTTTCTGTGTTTTTAACTGTTAGTACCATTTTGTTTTCCTTTGTAATTAAATGCCGTCATTGGCACACCCTTTTTAGCATGCCATGGTGCCCACGGTCTGCTGTCAGCGATTAAGGAGTTTGTTGGCTGATAGAAAAAAATTGATAGATTGGGAACGAACCTGAGGAGCGCAAAGGCAACTTAAATGAAGCGATTTTTCATCTCAAAGCATCCAACCTTTGGGAGCTACAAAAACCCAGTTGCTCATAAAATTGAGCAATCTCCATACTATTTTTGGTGGCTGGCTTTAACGCTCAACAAGGAATATTTGGCACTATGCGCTGGCGCTTCAGACTGGACCAAAGTCGAAGATAGCCCGTTGAAGCAGGTATTCGCCGACTTCGGTGAAGTTCGCTGCGACGGAGACAAATACAAAGCATTCGCCAACTGGTGGCGCAGAAAAGCCAACGATACCGAAACTATGGGTGAATACCTGTTCTCTGAGCCAGTAGCGGCAACAAAAGTAATGCTGGTAGACGATGCTGAGGTTGCAAAACAATCTGCAGATGATGCGAGCAGTCTGCTAATCAATATCCCCAAAAATCTCACTCGCAAGCAAATCGACAAAGCTTTGGACAACATATTTCGCAAAGAGCTGTCATTTGAAAGAGGTAGGCAGACAAGGAACCCTGCACGTTCGAATGCTCGCTACAGCCTTACTAAACTAGCTAAAGCAGAGAGTTTAAAATCGGCTTTTGACATCATTGAAGCGGAGCGTGAAGCACTGGCTATTGGCAAGAAGTTATCTAACGTGCAGCTGGCAGACAAAGTGGGCTTAAAAGTAGAAATAAGTGAGGCAACACGAGCTGAACAAGACGGCTTGGCTGAGTATGAAATCTATCTTTTGTCCACCACTGTAAGTCGCAAAAAGAAGTTGGCTAAGACTGCCATAGCGAATGCAGCTAAAGGCATTTTTCCATGAAAATTATAAATTTCTATGCAAATTTATGCATACGGATGTAAAACAAATTCATCTTATTGATGGAGATTAAACGGCGTTTGGGAAGACAATGGATGACACAAACACAATAGCTAAAAGCACAAATTACAGCACTACAGCGAAGTTTTTTCACTGGGGTTTTGTCGTTTTATTCGCATATGGAATTGCCAAACAGGTTGATGACATAAGTCAGCTTGAAGATTTTGCTCTTCTTAGATTTGAACTCATCTTCGCCACATTGTTGATTTTATTACTCGTCGTAAGATTTCTTTACATGACTAAAACACAAACTTCTTCCCTACCTGAGGAGACGTCCACAATTCAGAAACTTGCAGCTAAGTTGGTACATTTGGGGATGTATGCATCCCTAACTACAATAGCCCTTTCTGGTATCTTAATTGGCGGCATCTACTGGATGGAGATGAAGGAAGGTTTGCTCATTGAGGGCATAATAACCGTACACGAGCTAGCAGTCACAGCAAGCTATTGGCTCATAGGTTTACATATAGCGGCGGCAGTCTTTCATAGGTTTAAAAATGACGGCGTATGGAATTCTATGGTTCCTGTCTGGAAGGAAACAGAAACCAAAAAAAATTGAATAGTTAGCAAAAACCCAATAAGCATCTTTATAGAACAAACGAACCTTTCGTACACAAACTTGTACACAAAGATTTAATACACAAGCAATATACTGATAGATAAGGAACAAATTTGATGTAGATTTATTGCAAATCCGTGTACACCGGTTCGATTCCGGTACCCGCCTCCAATAAAATTATATTGTAAGTCCTAGTACGTAATTGTAGTTGTAACGACCTCCCGTCAGGCAGCTTTTAAAGTTTACATCAACATCGAGTATTTTTTATGACCAAACTCCGCAAAGCCGTCTTCCCCGTCGCAGGTTTTGGGACACGGTTTTTACCAGCCACCAAAGCCATGCCCAAAGAGCTGTTGCCAATCGTCGACAAGCCTCTGATCCAATATGCGGCTGAGGAAGCCATTGCGGCTGGCGTTGATACGCTGATCTTTGTCACGGGTCGCAACAAGCGCGCCATTGAGGACCATTTTGACAACAACCAAGAGCTCGAAATGGCTCTGCGGGCCAAAGGCAAAAATGAACAAGCCGACATGGTCAAGAACATCCTGCCTGAGGGTGTGGAATGCATCTTTGTGCGTCAGCCCGAGCAACTTGGGCTTGGTCATGCTGTGCTCTGTGCCGAACGTGCAGTAGGGAGTGATCCCTTTGCAGTGCTACTGGCTGATGACTTTCTCACCTATGAGGGTGCCGGTGTTACCGCAGATCTCGCTCGGGCATTTAACGCCACTGGCAAAACGCAGCTCAGCGTCATGGAAGTCAACGGACCAGATATTTCCAAGTATGGCGTTGTGGTTCCAAATGGTGAACCAGGATCAGTTACAGGCCTTGTCGAAAAGCCTGATGCTGACAAAGCGCCTTCAAACTTAGCCAGCATTGGCAGATATGTTCTTACTCCGGACATCTTTGATATCCTGCGCAATCAACCTGCGGGAGCCGGTGGGGAAATCCAACTGGCAGATGCGATTAATACGCAAGCCGCCAATAATGCTGTTGAAGCGGTCAGACTCAATGGGCGTCGTTTTGATTGTGGAAGTGTGCAAGGCTATTTGGATGCCATAATGCATGTTGCTGATCGCAAAAAATACTGATTTTTACGTAAGAGCTATTCCGGCCTTCTTATGTTTTAAATAGATTAGGCTTAGCCTTGGCGGACTAACTGCCACTGCTTTTTCGATCGCTTCCAAATTTTACTGCGCCGTTCGTCAACAGAATCCCGATTAGGCTGCGTGCGTCGATGGGACGTGAATGTAAGTTTAGAAAGTGGTGCCATGATGCGCTCCTTATGTGTTTACATAAAAAGCGTATGGTCTGACGCGCAGCTGGACGACCGAAAAGATCTCAATGATTTGAAAAGGCTCGGGAATTAGGAAAGAGCTTACGTAGCGAGTTGTAATTGATCAGCGGTAACCTGCATGCGTGTTTTTTGTCCCATAAAATCTAAAAGAACCCAAATGCGCTGCTCGGGATCAATTGTATCCACCGTTGCGATGAAATTGGCGAACGGTCCGGTGAGCATTTCAACGCTATCTCCCTCGCTCAAACTTTTGGGTGGGAGAAGTGTACCAGAGGCATCGCATCTCAGCATCAAACCAGAAATCAATTGAAGTGGAAGCGGCTTTGGTTTGCCCTCAAAGCTCACAAGCTTTGAGACCCCAATCGTACTGTTGATTGTGCGCCAAGGGGCCAAGTCAGAGTTTACACTGACAAACATGTATCCCGGGAACAGAGGCTTGAGGTCACTCACAAAACGAGAGGCTTTTCTGCGCGTGATCTTTTGCATGGGTAGAAACGTCTCAAACCCTTGCCGGTGCAAGTTGCGTTCGGCCAAGCGATAGCTGTTTGGTTTGAACTGTATCAAGTACCAATGCTTCATCGCGCCACCTAGGTTGATTAATCGTTCATTATTGAGCGATACTAACAGTTATCTGAAGATTGATAAACCTGTATTTTTAATAAGGAAATTCTTTAACTTGCCTTAACCTGAACAACCTATAATTAAGAGACTTCTCTTCAAATCATTGAAAATAAACAATTTATAAACCTGCTTCACCTTGATGGGTTTTTTCGCATACAAAATTTGATGTCTTTTTGAGATTGCCATATTGTAGTATTGAACGTTTTGGTCTACGACCCAAATTTGAACAGTCATGTATAATCTTGACCTACATCGTTATTCTTCTTCAACTAAGCTTGCAATTTGCGCGAGGCTTGGTGCGGTAGCCGTTATCAGGGCCCATCTTGGCTAGTCGGCGCGAAGAGCAGCAGGCAGAGACCCGTTTAAAGGTCATGCGGTTGATTTCGCAGAACCCCGAGATGTCCACGCGACAAGTGGCCGATGAAGTTAGTATTTCAAATGGGTCTGCTTATTACGTGCTCACAGCCCTTGTTGAAAAAGGTTTCGTGAAGCTAGGGAATTTCAAAAAGAATCCGCGGAAGGGTCAGTATGCTTATTTGCTGACACCAAAAGGCATTCGCGAAAAGTCACTCCTCACGCACAGTTTTATCGAGCGCAAGCGCGAAGAATTTGAGGTGCTAAAGGCGGAAATTAAAGCGCTTGAAGAGGAAGCGGGTCTAGCTGCTGAGGCGACACCGGCACCAAGAGGAAGCAAGCAGTGAGCGAGCTTACCTGCTTCAAGGCCTATGACATCCGTGGTGAAATAGGTGTGAATATCGACGAAGGCATTGCCTATCGCATCGGGCGCGCCGTGGCGCAGCATTTCGGCGCACAATCTGTTGTGATCGGCTTTGACGCCCGCGAAACCAGCCCCGCCTTTGCCGCCGCAGCGGCGCGGGGCGCGATGGACGCCGGCGCGGATGTGTTGGACATCGGCATGGCCGGGACCGAGGAAATGTATTGGGCCGTCACCGAATTTGGGGCCTGCGCCGGGATTGAGGTGACCGCGTCACACAACCCAATCAATTACAATGGCATGAAAATCGTGAAGTCGGCGTCGCAGCCACTGGATGACGCGGCGGATTTTCAGGTGATCAAGGCGCTGGCGGCATCGCAAGACTGGGTCAGCCCCGCGCGCGTAGGTGAAGCCCGCGGCGTGGCGCGTGCCGCACGTGACAAATACGTGGACCGCGTCCTGGGGTTCGTCGACATGGCAACGCTGGCGCCCCTGAAAATTGTGATTAATTCCGGTAATGGCGCGGCGGGCCCGACGGTGGACGCAATCATCGATCGGTTGGCCGCACAGGGCGCACCAATTGAGGTGGTCCGCGTGCACCACGACCCCGACAGCACATTCCCCAACGGCATCCCCAACCCCCTGCTGCCCGAAAACCACGCCGCCACGGCGGATGTGGTGCTGCGCGAGGGCGCGGACATGGGCGTGGCCTTTGATGGGGACTTCGACCGCTGCTTCTTCTTTGATGGGGCGGGTCGATTTGTTCCGGGGGAATATGTGGTGGGCCTGTTGGCATCCATTTTCTTGGAAAAAGAGGCGGGTGCCAAGATTGTGCATGATCCTAGAGTGATTTGGAATACGCAAGACATTGTCGCGCACAAGGGCGGCGTGGCCATTCAGTCAAAGACAGGGCACGCATTCATTAAACAAACCATGCGGGCCGAACGTGCAATCTACGGTGGTGAGATGTCGGCGCATCATTATTTCCGTGACTTCGCCTATTGTGACAGTGGCATGATCCCTTGGCTTTTGATTGCAGAGCTTGTGTCCCGCTCCGAGCGCTCACTGGGTGATTGGGTGAAAGACCGATTTGCCGCTTTCCCAAGTTCCGGTGAAATGAACTTCGAAGTTGATGAAGCGGGCAAGGCGATTGAAAGCGTTTTAGGGGCATACCGCGCGGATGCACTTTCAATAAACGAAACGGATGGCGTAAGCCTGGCATTTGAGGATTGGCGGTTTAACTTGCGCCGCTCGAATACTGAGCCGCTCGTGCGCTTAAATGTTGAGGGCAAAGGCAATGCGGATGTCCTCCAAGCACATGTAAACGCCATTGCAGATTTTTTAGGTGGAGCGCGTGCTTAAAGCGTCCGATAATCCAAGGTTATGGGTAGCTTGAAGTTTAAAATGCAGATGATGGTGATTAGCGTGGCGATTGACAGGAAGTACGCTTTAGCGTACGTTGTGCCAGAAGGGGTATTGTCATGACAACAGTGAATGTAACAGAGGCGCGGGCCAATTTGTATAAATTGATCGATGATGCATCTGTGAACCACGAGCCGGTGGTCATTACCGGCAAGCGTGGAAATGCGGTGCTCCTTGCAGAAGGCGATTGGAATGCGATCAATGAGACATTGTATCTGCTCTCTGTGCCTGGCATGCGCGAGTCTATCATTGAAGGCATGCAAGAAAGCTTTGATGAGACATCAACAGAGTTAGAGTGGTGACTTGGGCGCTTCACTACACAAAGCAGGCCCAGAAGGATGCGAAAAAACTCGCCTCCTCTGGCCTCAAAGCAAAAGCGCAAGCGCTCTTGGCGATACTCGAGAAAGACCCTTGGCAAAATCCGCCCCCCTTCGAAAAGCTCGTGGGCGATTTGAGTGGGGCATATTCGAGACGCATCAATATTCAACACCGCCTTGTCTACCAGGTTTTGGAAGCAGAAGAGGCCGTGAAAATACTACGGCTTTGGACGCATTATGAGTAACAACACGTGACGCAGTTGTATCAGTCAAAGATTTTTGCCAACGGTTCAACGACCCTGCCCAAGCCCGTACGCGATGCGCTCGGCGTTAAGGCGGGTGATAGTGTTCGCTATGTCATTGCTGAGGATGGTGTGCAGGTGTTAAAAAAAGCCGTCGGAGAAAGCTCAGGCGGCTAATCCGGCTTTGCCCGAGGCTGTAGACGCAGCCGAACATGTCATGGATGACAACAGCACGCTCCTGCGAGACCTTAATTGAATATCGATTGCCGAAATCCGGTTCAGTGGAAATCAAACTATACCAGCGCGTTATGCCCTCCGACTTTGGGGTGTTATGGGTAGGTCGGTGAGAATTTTTCGGCGCCTTAAAAAGAAGAATTGATTAGGTAATGACAAAAAAAATTACAGTGATTGGTGGGTCCGGTTTTGTCGGAACAAATCTGTGCCGCCAGCTTGCGTTAAAGCAGCAGGATTTTGAAATTATTGACCTCAAGATGAGTAATCAATTCCCTGAAAAGTGTAAGATCGCGGATGTTCGTGATGCAGCGACACTTCGTAATACGATCACGGGTGATGTGGTGGTAAATTTGGCTGCGGTGCATCGCGACGACGTAAGGGATAAGTCAGAATATCAGCGTACAAATGTAGATGGCGCCGAAAACGTTGCTTCAGTTTGCGAAGAGAAGGGCATCGATAAGATCGTCTTCACCAGCACCGTTGCGGTTTACGGTTTTGCGGAGCCTGGAACGGATGAGAGCGGATCAATAAACCCATTTAATGAATATGGACGCACTAAGTTTGAAGCTGAGGAGAAGCTTCGAGCGTGGCATGCCAATGGTGACAAGTCACTGATTATCGTTCGGCCGACTGTTATATTTGGCGAGGGTAATCGCGGTAACGTTTTCAATCTGCTGAACCAAATCGCTTCAGGTAAGTTTCTGATGGTTGGACAAGGCAAAAACAAGAAATCGATGGCTTATATCGGTAACATTGTTGCCTTTTTGGAGACCTGTGTGGCAACTGAGCAAAAGTATGGTGTTTACAACTATGTTGATACGCCTGACTTGACCATGAACGAGCTGGTTGCTCAGGTGAGAGCCAAGCTAAAGGGTAAGACCGGAGTTGGCCCGCGCTTGCCTTACTGGTTAGGAATAATGCTTGGACACGTCGCAGATATAGTCGCCACGATAAGCGGTCAAAATTTACCAGTGAGTTCAATTCGTATTAAGAAATTTGCTTCATCGACTGAGTTTAGAAGTGCGGAAGCTAGTTTGGATGATTTTCAAGTGCCGTTTTTACTGAGTCATGGCGTTGAACAAACATTAGAAAGTGAATTTATTTCACCTGATCCAAATCGAGAGATTTTTTATACTGAATGACGGATACAAGGAAAATCAAGAAAGTAGGCTTTCCCGTCGCTGGTTTTGGTACCCACTTTTTATCTGCCACAGAGACTATGCCAAAAGAGGACAGAAATTGAAACTGAATAAAGTATATCCAGTACTTCTGGCAGGTGGATCTGGAACACGTCTTTGGCCTCTATCCCGCAAATCGTATCCCAAGCAGTTTTCAAACCTAATGGGTGAACGGACACTCTTTCAGCAATCGGCAATGCGACTTACTCCGTCAAAGATTATAGA
>Ga0233399_1000496_pt1 | contig 15078 bp, 15 predicted proteins | sample 43DmetaG_FD_182698 | JGI IMG/M metagenome (GOLD analysis project Ga0233399, IMG submission 182698) | Seawater microbial communities from Monterey Bay, California, United States - 43D | ecosystem: Environmental > Aquatic > Marine > Coastal | place: USA: California | collected 2016-11-08 | reverse complement strand
TCGGTTTGGTTGGGATATCCACCAGTTTGCCCCTAGGGATCAAGCGGTCAGCGTCATACATTGGCAGAGTACAGAGCTCGCCTTCTTGAATAGAACCGTCTGCACAGAGCACATTTACCTTGGTGCCGGGTCCTATGGCGGGGTCGTCCATACGAACAATGCAAACACCGCAATTTTGGTATGGTGAATATCCTGACGAGCAAACGCGTCCAACAACAGTTTCGCCCACCCACATTACGCGACCCAATTGAGAAACACCCCCCATTACACGCATACCCCAGGTTTTTGATGATTTATCTGCAACCTCTAATGCTTTGCGTCCGATGAAATCACGATTGTCGAAGTCGACAAAATTCCCAAGTCCAGCTTCGAAAGGAGTGGTTTCCGCCCCAAAGTCCGATCCTGCATTTAATAAGCCAGCCTCAATCCGACGTGCGCGGAATACCGGTGTCCCGGTGAGTAAGATATGGAACGCCGAACCTACCTCCATGATCCTGTCGCCAATGGCCGCAATATCTGTGTCTGGAAGTAAGTATACTTCCCAGCCAAGTTCGTTAGTAAAGCCTGAACGGCTGATCCAACAAGTCTGACCAGCAATAGAAACCTCGGCGCAGTCGAAATAGCGGAATGGATCTGGCATCGGTCCGTCCAGAGCAGCGGCCAATAGCTCCAGTGAACGTGGGCCCTGTATCTGACTTACCCAGACATTCGGATCATGGATTTTTACATCCAACCCTTCGGCATGTGCTTTGTACCAGCTGAAAAGATCGCCGTCTGCCTGTGCCATCCAAAAACGATCTTCAGATAATCGCAGCAATACCCCGTCTGTGATCATCCCCCCATCATGATAGCATGCGAATTGATATGAGCATCGGCCTGGTTTGACCCTTGATACATTACGGGTGAACACCTTGTTCAAAAGTGTTTCAGCATCTGGTCCGCTTATCTCAATTGGTAACTCACCTGTGTGACGAAAAATAACATTCGTACGTACCGCCCAATACATTTCATCGTCTGACGCAGTGCTTAGTGCTTCGGGTGTTAGTCGAGAGTTGTAAAGCGTATATTCTGGATCATGTGGCAGCTCCATGTAACTCAGTGGGTGTGCTGGCATTGTACGCGCAAGTTCGCGCGGGCGCGCGCCCTTGTTCAGCAAAGCCTTGGCAACGAAACGATAGTGGGAGAGGTCGGTTGTCATGTTATTCACCGTTCAGAGTTGTTAGACGCCTACGGGTAATCTTCGAAAAAGATAGATGATTACCACGCATAAAAAAATACATATTTGGTTATGTGGCCTTGGCGCAAATCTAATTATTTGCACAAATCGTTCGAAAAAATTAGACAGTATTAATGCGCTTTCGTTCTTATGATTCTCTCAAGATTTTCGATACCGTTGCCCGCAGTCTGTCGATGACCAAGGCAGCGGACGAAGTGCATCAATCGAAAGGGTCGATCAGTTACCAGGTGGGCAAGCTTGAAGCCGACCTCGGATTTCGCCTGTTTGAGCGTGCGCACGCTACACTGGAACTCACAGAGGAAGGGCGCAGGTTGTGGCATGTGTCCCAAACAGCCCTGAGTCAGATCGATCGTGAAATCGAAGACTTGCGTGGCACTACCTCCGGTGCCGTGACTATTGGTGCATTGACCTACTTCTCGTCACGCTGGCTGTCGCCAAGGCTCACCCGCTTCTTCGAGGCCAATCCCGGTATCAGCCTACGGATCGAACCGCTCAACTCCGTTGACATGATGAGATCTTTGAAAATCGACATGGCTGTACTTTGGGGAATTGGCGGCTGGGAGGGTCATAAAAGCGAACTTCTTCTTTCCCTGCCTGCCGTTCCAACCGCAAACCGCGTACTTGCAGAGCAGGTAAAGCAGCTTGGGTTGGCTGAGGCGGTCAGACAGCTTCCGCTCTTGGGAGACAGCTCCGGCGATGCGGGTTGGCGCGCCTGGCACAAAGCCGCGGGGTTACCTTACGCGCCCAGCCGGGCCAGCTTAACGATCCCAGACTCGAACAGCCGCGTTCAGGCGGTGGTGGATGGCCAGGGGATCGCCCTGTGGGATGATTTGGTTGCGTCTGAATTTGGGAATGGAACGCTTGTTAGATTATCTGATGTCAGAGTTGAAAACGCGGGTTACTTTCTCGTTTTTACGGATCAGCCGATGTCTCAAAGCGCGGAGGCATTCCTGGACTGGTTGGTGGTTGAAAACGATCGCAGCGAGATGCCGGCCTAAAATCCTGCGGGTGTGCGGCGCTTGAACGGCCAGTTTGGAGAAATCTGGCGCGTCGCGAGTTCCGTGCCGTATTTGCGAAGGATTTCTGTGTCCGCAATAGCTGCAACTGCATAAGACCGGATTGTCCGCAAAGCAGACATTGGGGTCCACCGCACCGAAGGACCGCTTTGCTCTCTGAGTTTTGAATTTGATCATTATGGCCCTCATGCCTACCACGTGGATTGTAGGGCCTTTTAGGTTTAGAACGTAAAGTCATCATCTTGATGACTGATGTGGTGAACAGATCTACTAACTGTATCTGCACGATACCCGTCTCTATAGTCCTGCTCGGTGAAGGTCATATCCACCCAGTCATGCTGATAGCTGGCCATGTACTCATTGAAGATAGCACTGCGCCCCTTCTTAGGACCACTTGCTGTTAGTAAGGCGTTTATGACTTTAGCTGGTAGTTGCCATTGGTGGGTTAGCGTATCTAGCACCAGATGAAGGAGCCCCTTATCTGTGGGTACAAACACATGGGCATTATCAGCAGTGGCATTGATATCCCCTTTAAGGTGCACTCTGTAGATGAGGCTGTTCGGGTGTTCAGTCAGTAGCTCTTCTATTAGCTGGTAATGCTCAGGCTTAGTTAAGGCACTACGATCATACTGCCTTTCATAAGCTTCTCGGGAGCGCTTAGGCTTTACTGCATAGTACTCTACTCTGTCTTTATGGCTCTTATGAAAGCTGAGCTTAATGCGCCCTGAGGTAAACACCTGAAGGCTATAGCCTTGGTAGGTTTCTAGGGTCTCTGGGAAGAGCTTTGGATCAATATACTTGGTCATTCTAAATTATCTTTCTATTCTTAATGCAAAAATAAAAACACCTCAGGAAAGGCTCCTAAGGCAGGGTTAAAGGATAAGCTGTAAGGGGTAATTCGTAAGACGTAATATGTAAGTCGTAATACTTAATTCGTAATATATAATATATAATACATAAGGGTTTGGGTGTTCCCAACACCCTGTCAGCTTAGAACAAACTACACTACAATTTATTCTTTATCGTCTGCTATTAGAGCTGTCTTTATTTTCAGAGCTTTGGGATATTTTTTCTATGTCACTAGGGTTGCTCTCTAATGCTCTCTTTAAGCACTTCCTTTTTTGATACCCCACTTATGCTTAGCCCTTCAGCTGTCTCCTCGTGCCACTCTGGGGCACTTTGGTTTTCTTTCACTTACGATCAGCACTGACTTTTACAACTGAATTTCCTCTGGCATAACATTGGCTGAAATATCGGACGAAACGTTTGAGGCTTTAAACATCTTATGTATTGATGTCATTAATAGCGGTACATCCCAAGCACTTTAAGGATAAATAATTTGACGCCGGCAACACGCTCCAAGACATATTTCTCCGTGCTGGTAATACTAGGAACAACGCATCTTCTTAACGATCTGATGCAATCACTGATTCCAGCCTCGTATCCAATTCTCAAGGAATCCTATGGACTTGATTTTATTCAAATCGGCCTCATCACTTTTACGTTTCAGATAGCTGGTGCCCTATTACAACCGATAATCGGCATGGCAACTGACAGATATCCAGCACCGTATTCGCCGGTGGCAGGAATGATGTTCACTCTTTCAGGTCTCGTCAACCTCGCTTTTGCACAGACTTATGAGATGATCCTTATCTCCGTAGCGTTAATCGGAATAGGATCGTCAATTTTTCACCCTGAGGCAACGCGAATGGCTCGCTATGCCGCTGGGAGCCAACAAGGTTTGGCACAGGGCATTTTTCAAGTGGGCGGGCAAGCTGGTGGAGCACTTGGCCCAGTGTTTGCCGCGCTGGTTATCGTGCCATGGGGACAGCCTAGCTTAGCTTGGTTTGCCGTTCTTGCCCTTTTAGCGAGCATATTTTTAATTTGGATCGGCAGTAAACAGCGCAAGATAAGCGCCGAATTTTTGAACATGCTGACCCACCGCAAATCGGCGTTCGGGGAGCCAGTCCACCCGCCTGTAATCATTAGTATTGGTCTTGCTGTTCTAACTTTCTTGATGTTTTCTAAAAATCTGTACGGAGAAAGCTTCCGTTCCTTCTACACATTCTACTTGATCGAACGCTTCGGGCTTTCCATTCCCGCTTCACAGATGATGTTATTTGTGTTTCTGATTTCAGCGGCTTTGGGCGTCTTGATTGGTGGCATCATTGGCGATCGGATCGGGCGTTATCGCATCATATGGATTTCGATACTGGGTCCATTGCCGCTGACGTTAGTCCTGCCCTACGCTGACCTTTTTTGGACCGGCATGCTTACGGTCATGATCAACCTAATCATGGCCAGTGCATTCGCATCAATCTTGATCTACGCGATAGACCTTCTGCCCAATCGGATCGGATTAATTGGCGGGCTATTTTACGGATTAAACTTTGGACTTGGAGGCGTAGCAGCTGGTTTTCTTGGGATGCTTACGGAAAACTACGGTGTCGAGACAGTATATCTGATCTGTTCTTTCATACCCCTTGCTGGACTTCTTACCTGGTTCTTACCTCGGATCGACGAACGAGATTAACTTACACTCTCGGATAAATGGATTGAATTATAACTATCTTCACATTCCTTTTTCTGTTCCCTTTCGCTTAGTCTTTTAGGTGTCTTCCCTGGCTACCCTGGAGTACGCTGGTGTAGGTCTAATTTTAAGCGGCTTTACGGTCTCTAGACTATTGTGATTGCGGGAATGGTAGATTTAGTTCATGGCTTGATCTGTATCGCTTTAGGTTCATTTCTTGTCATCAAATGCTAAGTCCATCTTATTCATGTTGGGAGCCGTGTTTTTGTTCACGGTTATGGATGCTATTGCCAAACAGCTCACCAAAGAGGTTGGGCTCATACAGACCATTTGGGTGCGTTACACAGGACAAGCTCTGCTGGTCTTTTTGATTGTTCTGCCAAGACTTCGAGAGGTGGCTAAGTCTCAGTATCCCAAGCTTCAGTTATTACGTTCTGTCGTTTTAATGGCTGCCACCTGCTTATTCTTTTTAAGCATTTCAAAGATTGGGTTGGCAGAAGCTACCGCTATTATGGACATTAATCCTGTCTTAATCACTTTAGGAGCTTTTCTCTTTCTCGGCGAGAAAATTGGTCCCAGGCGGATTTTAGGTATCATTGCATCTATGATTGGAGCATTAATTATTATCCGTCCCGGTACTGATGTATTTACAGTCTATGCAGTTCTACCTCTCGTCGCAGCGGTTTGCTACACGACGTACAATCTTACCACTCGCTTCGTAGGAAACCGGGAAAGCCCCTGGACCTCTTTGTTGTATAGCGCTCTGTTTGGAGCCGTAGTATTTAGCTGCATGGTACCATTCTTCTGGCAACCTGTAAGCCTATTTTCAGCTGGCCTAATGGTACTACTCAGCCTCTGCGGGACCTTTTCTCAACTCTTTCTTATAAGAGCACTGGCCATCGGCGAGGCTAGTTTATTGGCCCCATTCGCTTACGTTGGGCTTATCTACGCTACCATATGGGGTTTGGTATTCTTTGGAGAATTTCCAGATGAGTGGTCAATTATTGGAGCCATCATCATTGCTATTTCTGGTTTTTATGTTTGGTATCGAGATACATTTGGTAGAAAATCAGAAGCTGACGACACCAATTGGCTCCGTTAAGCCCATACCTTTTTGATGTGCTCTTGCATGAGCTCCTAGACTTAACAGGGCTTTTTAGGGCGCGATTAGTAAACGTAAATTTTGAGACGTAAGGTCACCTCTGGTCAAATTAAAAACAGTAAATTATAACTGAACTCAGTAGCCAACAGACGTTTTAAATGCATGCTAGCCTTAAGGAATTGGGCGTATGAATAAGTCTGTAACCTTGGATCTTAAATATCTTATACTTGATCATTGCAAAGAGGTTCTTAAAACCGATTATGATCTTGAAGCTCTTGCTTATGCCAAACGCAGGCAATTTTTGGATGACGAAGGTAATGTAACTTCCGCAGGTCAGACTTTGTTAATGTTTCGTCAAACCTAGAAACTTCAGCTTAGCGTCAAAATCTATATGCAATTTATGATCATTTATTAATCTTAGCATGAAGTTTTGAATAAACTTTAAGCTCTAAACTGCGGCAAATCAGCTGTACCCACAGTTATACTATCAGTTCAATTCTGATATCTCACCTCTATCATTTAATTGTCTTAGCAAGCTATGGGAGGCTTGTGATGCAAAAAATGAAACAAAAATCAGATTTTATAGGGCCGATATGCCCTCCTGAGTATCTAGCACCAGAACTAAAAATAGTTTTTTTGAAAGCTGTATATAAAGACTGGTGGGTCGAAGATTAAACTCTTAATTAGCCCCGGTCGCCATCAATTTTTGGTTTACGCAATATAATTTTATCAGGCTGCAACATGCCCTAAACATGAAACCACTTATTCCAGAAACCTTACCATAGAATACAAAATGAATGGGTAAATATAGGTGGCTGGACAGGGCGATGGGATCGCTACTTAAATGCTCACTTATGGATGTCTTGGGAGCTATAACACACCTTTTCCATGTGCTTTCGCTTGGGAGATGGGCCCTTAGTAAAGTGGTGCCGTTCGGTGAGAGTTCTTATTTTATTTATATGTTAAAAAATGAGACATCGAAAAAATAAAAAGCATACTAATCATTTTAAACCTGTTACTCTCTTTTTGGGAATAGAAGTTTAGCCACTTCTCTTCGGGAGGATAGCCACTTCTCGCTAAAGGGAAACCAAATGAAAAAACGCACCTGTGAAGACATGGTGGGCTCACCTTGTGTAGCTTGCCAACTTATTAAAGATGCCAAAATTCAAGCAGAGCTGTCAAAATTAGATATTAAAGATGTGGTTGATAAATTGATTGAAGTAGGTTGGAAAAAAGTTTTCTAGAATAGGGTAAAAATCTCTTGTTCGATGCTGATTTGGGTTAAAGCGTTTTAAGCCCACACCTTTTCCATATGCTCTCGCATGACATCTAGGGCATAGCCTGAGCCATAGTTGGCAGCGACTGTGTTTGAACCATGCCCTAGGATGGCCGTGGAGATAGCTTCTGGGCAGCCTGTGTTCCTCAGCTTGTCCTTCATGCGATGGCGTAGTGAATGCATGGTGAGCTTCTTATCTGTGATTATGGTTCTGAGGCGCTTCATGAGCATGGCTGAGCAGTTATCCCCTCCACGCTCCTTTGCGTATTGAGGAAAGAGAGGTGCCTCAGGATCTTTACCTTGGGATACTTCCTCGAGCGCCTTGATAGCCTCTTGCGAAAGTGGCACAGAGCGCTGCGAGTTATTGGTCTTTAGCGTTCTCCAGGGGGTAGGGGATATGCGAAGACATCCGTTGTCAGTGTCACAGTCTTTGACCCTCAGGCCCGCTATCTATGATACTCTACATCCCGTATCTCTCAGACAAACAAACAGCGCCCAGGCTGTTGTATCATTCGAGTAAGCTGGCTCTAAATGAACGATTTGAGTGTCACTCAGCGGTAGCCTATCTAGCTTACTTGCACCCGCACCTTTAATGCGAAGGTTGGTAAAGACATTGGGGATGTTGAGGCTGTGCTCCACGATTGCATGGTTAATAGCCGTTCTCACAACCCCCAGCATTCTAACAGCGCTATTGGCAGACACACGGCTTAATAGGTAATCCCTTAGATCATTGGCATCTTGCCTGCTGATATCACTAAGCGAGACATACTTAAGCTTTTGCTTACCGTAGATGTGCTGCATGTCTTTGCGCAGCCTTTCAACCCGCTGCGTGATTTCCTTTTCTGCTTTGGGTGTATCTGACTTATAGGCAACGTAGTCTTTAAGTACCGTCTCAAGCGTTATGACCTCTTGTTTTAACTTGCCTGAGTAAACCTGTTCTACAATCTCTGAAGGTAGCTTTTGCTTATGTAGAGCCTTACCCAACTCATTAAGCGCATCCTCAATCTCAGAATACTCAGGTACGGCATTGGCCAACACCATATCGGCCACCTCATCGCCAAGCGCACCCCTAATAATCTCAATACTGCGATCTCGTGCAGATTTCTCTTTTTCACCTTTTAGCAGTGCTTCGATTCGAGCATGTACCAAGGGCAGGTTTTGCATGGCTTCTTTGTAGCTATCCCCAAGCTGGCGATAGAGCGTTGCTTTCCCAATCAGGGCTCTAAGATGCAAAGGAACGTTGCGTTTATATCGAAAGCTGCCATTGGCACGGCGAAATACATAGCGTGGGAGTTTAAGCGGCATATCATCACTCATAGCTGTTAGCTTTGAGACTTAGCTGCCCAGTTGCAAGTAAAACCGGTGGTTTAACGCTGACTATTTAGCGAACAGTTTCGACAAACTGGTCCTGTAAGCGGTCCCAAAAGTGGTCCACTTCAAATCTATACCACTGTTTTTGCTTATTTTATTGTAAATTCTACTAGAATTTTGGTGCCCAGGAGAGGACTCGAACCTCCACGTCCATACAGACACTAGCACCTGAAGCTAGCGCGTCTACCAATTCCGCCACCTGGGCAAACACCACCGTTGTGCGTGTAGCTATAGCAATTTGTGGAGTCAACGCGTTTCTCCGGGGTTTCCTCACATATTTGCATCTTGCTCAGAGGCGATAGCCAGAGTATTCACCCTCGCAAAGAACAATCTTTGGAGAAGCCTATGTCGCAATTGGTAACCATCTTTGGGGGCTCGGGGTTTGTCGGGCGCTATATTGCACGTCGTATGGCAAAACAAGGATGGCGCGTCAGGGTTGCTGTGCGGCGCCCGAATGAGGCGCTCTTCGTCAAATCATACGGAGCGGTCGGGCAAGTCGAACCTGTTTTTTGCAATATCCGCGACGATGGCAGCGTGACAGCCGCTTTGGAAAACGCCGATGCCGCAGTGAACTGTGTCGGAACGTTTGACCGCTTGGGAAGAAATAATTTTAAAGCAGTTCAGGAAGACGGCGCCGCGCGTATTGCCAGACTTTCGGCGGCAAACGGTGTGCAAAGCTTGGTGCATATCTCATCCCTGGCCAGTGCAAGCCTTTCAGAAAGTGAGTACGCGCAAAGCAAGCGCGCCGGCGAAGAGGCCGTATTGAGACATATGCCACAGGCCTATATTTTTAGGCCCTCTGTTGTTTTTGGACCTGAAGATCAGTTTTTCAATCGCTTTGCCTCAATGGCCCAAACAGGGCCTATTTTGCCCTTTGCCGGAGCGGCAACACGCTTCCAACCGGTTTATGTGGATGATATTGCCCAAGCCGTTGAAATCGCGCTGACGCGGGAAACACCTGCCGGGACTTATGAGCTAGGCGGGCCAGAGATCATTGATTTTGCGGGTTTGATGACGCGTATGTTAGCGGTGATTGAGCGTCGCCGCCTTTTGGTGAATATTCCATTTTTCATGGCGCGGCCGATGGCGGCCGGGTTCGATTTTTTAGAAACGGTCACGCTTAGGCTTTTCAAAAACGGGATCTTAACGCGGGATCAACTGAAAGATTTAACGGTTGATAATATTGTCTCTGAAACCGCTAAAGGGTTTTCGGATATAGACATTGAACCCACATCCCTTGAGGCGATTTTACCGGAATATCTGTGGTGTTATCGCCCCTCTGGCCAATATGCGGCCATTAAGTCTTCCGCAAAAAATTTAAACCAATAATTATAATTCCCCAATTCGCGCGGGCCGGCCAGAGCCTGCGTTGCCGCAAGGCTGAAAAGCTGAAAGGCCTTCTTGACGGGGGCCATATTCAATTTGAAGCGGCCGCTTTCGCCTTTCCTAACCACACTTGTTGCGTTAGAAACCGCCTAACTAAGATCGCAAGTCGTTTAGACGGGGTAAGGAGCTTAAATTATGGGTTATAAAGTTGCTGTTGTTGGCGCCACGGGCAATGTTGGCCGAGAAATTCTGAATATCTTGGCAGAACGGCATTTTCCAATTGATAAAATCGTTGCGCTTGCCAGCAGACGCTCCTTGGGTACCGAATTGAGTTTTGGCGATGAGATTTTATCAACCAAAGATTTAGAACAATTTGACTTTTCTGGCTGGGATATCGCACTTTTTGCTGTGGGCTCTGAAGCCACGAAACTGCATGCGCCGCGCGCGGCCAAGGCCGGCTGCGTTGTGATTGATAACAGCTCGTTATATCGGTATGATCCCGACGTCCCGTTGATCGTACCGGAGGTAAACGCGGATGCAATCTTTGGATATTCTAAGAAAAATATAATCGCCAACCCCAATTGCTCAACCGCGCAAATGGTGGTTGCGCTCAAACCGCTTCATGATCGTGCCACCATCAAGCGCGTGGTGGTTAGCACCTACCAATCAGTGTCGGGCAGCGGCAAAGACGCGATTGACGAGCTGTGGAACCAAACCAAAGGTATGTATGTGCCGGGCCAGGAAGTGGCCCCAAAAGTCTATCCAAAACAAATCGCCTTTAACGTCATTCCTCATATTGATGTGTTTATGGAAGATGGCACCACCAAAGAAGAATGGAAAATGGTTGCCGAAACCAAGAAGATTATTGATCCGAAAATCAAAGTCACCGCAACATGTGTGCGGGTTCCGGTGTTTGTGGGGCATTCCGAAGCGATTAATATCGAATTTGAAGAGTTCTTGGACGAGGATGAGGCCCGTGACATCCTGCGCGAAGCGCCTGGCTTGATGGTGATCGATAAGCGCGAGGATGGAGGTTATGTCTCACCGGTAGAATGCGTTGGTGATTTCGCAACATTTGTCAGCCGCATCCGGCAGGATAGCACCTTAGAGAATGGGTTGAACCTATGGTGCGTGTCGGACAATCTGCGCAAAGGCGCGGCCCTGAATGCCGTTCAAATCGCCGAAGTGTTAGGCCAGCGCGTGCTCCAAAAAGCCTGATCCCAAAATATCCGCGCTTTTGGATAGTTTCAGATTATCGCAAAATACGCGTTTTGCAAACGTCTTACCCTTAAGTATTATCAAATTGATAAAGAGACCCATCAGAATATGGAGATCGTCTAAAGTAGTTAAAACTTATCCGAATGTTTATATGTGATGGCATCTGCAGTTTGCTATATAATAGCGTATGAGAATTTTAGGGCTCGAAGTGCATGTTGGCCGATAAAGAGAACACAGAGAAGATCGATAATTTAATTGCACAATCACTGCGCGCACTGGCCACACCGAAAATTACGAGTGATGACGTTAAACGTCGATTTTCGCAGGATATTCAAAACGCAAATATTGCGATCTTGCGGCTGAAACAATCGCAAAACGATAACGCAGCGTGAGCCGTTTGCCTCTTAAGCATGCAGAAAAGATCAAAGTCCTTCTTCGCGTTCGCGCGCGGAAGTGCGTTTTTTGCTCAATTTTATTCTAAAAAGCTTAGACAGGCTTAAACCTTTGTGATGCAGGATCAAAGGCTTCTAAACTGCCCTCGCCAATATCAGTCCATAAGCCGTGTAAGGACAACGAACCATCCTGAACCGCCTTTTCTACAAAAGGAAAAGTCATCAAATTGGTCAAAGATGTCAGTACCGCCTGCTTTTCCAAATCTTGAGCTATTTCTTCCTCGGAGGAATAATCTTTGATCGCCTCATATCCTGGCCGCAAAATATCCATCCAACGCCCAACAAAACTGGTTTTCTCTTCAAGCTGCGGTGCATGGCCCCGGCACATATCCAAGCATCCTTTTACACCGCCGCAATTTGAATGGCCCAGAATGATCAATTGCGAGACATTGAGCGCGGTGACCGCGTATTCGACGGCAGCGCTGGTTCCGTGTTGCGACCCATCCGGGCTATAAGGCGGCACTAGATTTGCAATATTTCGATGAATAAAAAACTCACCTTGCTCTGCGCCAAAGATAGATGTGGCATGCACCCGCGAGTCACAACAGGAAATTATCATGGCTCTTGGGCGCTGGCCCTCAGTGGCCAATCGCTTATACCAAGCCTGGTTTTGGGAAAAGCCCGTCGCGAACCACCCGTGATAGCGTTGAATGAGATAGGCGGGAAGCGGTTTGACAAAATCCATAAGCGGCGGCCTTTCTTTACAAAGATAAACGCATCTACGCAGCAGCGATAACAGAGGCGAAGACAATCTGCCATATCTGTTCTTTTACCACGGTCATTGTTAATATCAGACGGTGTTAAAATATTTCAACCCCTGCCCGCTTCATCTTATTTGAATTGCGACCGCGGCGGGAAAGACTAAGCGCGCGTTCTGCGCCAAACCGAAGGATACGCGCGTTATGACGCTCGAGTTTATATCAGAAGATCACGCTTCTATTCCCGTTCTGTTATGCAACAGTGACACTGTTAAAGAGGTGGTGGCGCGCCTAGCGGCGCCTGCCCAGCGCTGGATTGCCCAGCAGGGGTTTACCGGCGGCTTTGGCGAAGCCGTGCTGTGCCCAACTGCGAGCGGCGAAGCAGAACTTGCAATTTTGGGGCTGGGTGACACGCAAAGCCGAGCGCGCAATCGCTTTATATTGGCCGCCGCCGCTGCAAAATTGCCAAGCGGTGTCTATAAGCTGCCTGACCCCTTGCCTTTGGAGAACGCTGAATATGAAGTTTTAGGCTGGTTGCTTTTAGGCTACGCGTTTGACCGATATCGCTCAACCTCACGGGCGCTTCCCCGTTTAATCGCACCGTCCGGTATGGATGCGCGGCATATTGAAAGCTTGGCAAAATCTGAGGCTCTGTGCCGTGATCTGATCAATACGCCCGCATCTGATATGGGCCCCGCCGAGATTGAGGTGGCAGCCCGTCAGCTGGCGGCGCAATATCACGGAACTTCGGATGTGATCATCGGCGAGGCTTTGATCGATCAGAATTTCCCTATGATCCATGCAGTTGGGCGGGCTTCGCCGAACCCGCCGCGCTTAATCGACCTTGGCTTTGGGACGACGGGGCCAAAACTGACGCTGGTGGGCAAAGGCGTGTGCTTTGATACAGGAGGGCTGAACTTAAAGCCCGGATCCTCGATGGGGTTGATGAAAAAGGATATGGGCGGCGCAGCCCATGCGTTGGCTTTGGCGCAGTTAATTTTGGATTTAAATTTACCCCTGCAGTTGCGGGTATTGATCCCGGCGGTTGAAAACGCGGTTTCCGGGGCATCTTTTAGGCCGCAGGATATTTTGATCTCGCGCAAAGGGCTTAGCGTTGAAATTAACAATACAGATGCAGAAGGAAGATTGGTGCTTGGCGATGCTCTTAGCTATGCCAGTGAAGACCAGCCGGATTTAATTGTTTCACTGGCAACGCTGACGGGTGCCGCGCGGGTGGCGCTGGGCCCGCAGCTGGCACCCTTTTACACCAACCAAGATGCAACTTCCGAGATCTTGATGCAGGCGGGTAAAAACAGCCTTGATCCGCTATGGCGGCTGCCGTTCTGGGAGGGCTATGAGCCGATGATCGAACCTGGCATTGCGGATCTAGACAATGCGCCGGCAGGCGGGTTTGCAGGCTCGATTACGGCGGCCCTTTTCTTAAGGCGTTTTGTTGCAGAGGCCGATAAATACATACATTTCGATATTTACGGTTGGGCGCCAAAGGCCGCCGCAGGCATCACGAAGGGGGGAACATCGCAAGGCATCCGTGCGCTGGCCTCGGCTTTGCCGAAACTTCTTTCGCTATGAGGGATCCCAGACTTTTAGCCTGCAATGGCCGCGTGGCCGCGCTTGAGCTACAAGGCAAGGTGCAAGCCGAGCGATTTGTTGAAGGCTGGCCACAACAGGTTGCCGGTGGCCTTAGCAATTTATGCAACGCCCCTGCGGGCGCGCTGCAGCGGCAACTCTATCCCGGAGAACAAGTAACCGTCTATGACGAGCACGCGGGCTGGAGTTTTGTAAAAGCCCATGCGCATGGTTATGTTGGATATATAAAATCACAGCAACTTCAGCCTTCAAGCCAAGCGCCAAGCACCCATTATATCTCAGTGCCAATTAGCCATTCTTACAGGCAGTGTGATATGAAGTCGGGCACCACAGCGCTTTTGGTGATGGGGAGTCAACTCCAAAACCTAAAAGAAGAGATTGGCTTTATAAAAACCCAGTTCGGCTGGGTGCCCAAGCAGCATGTTAAGGCGTTAACCAATCCGCCGTCAGACCCGGTGGCCGTTGCGGAACAATTGTTGGGCGTTCCCTATCTTTGGGGGGGCGACAGCGCATTGGGAATTGATTGCTCGGGCCTTGTTCGATTGAGTCACATGATTTGCGCGCATAACTGCCCGGCTGACAGTGATTTACAACAGCGCGCGTTGGGGGCCGTTTTACCGCCAGATGCAGCGTTGCAACGCGGCGATCTCGTGTTTTGGAAAGGCCATGTGGCGCTGATGGTCAGCGAAGCAAAGTTGATTCATGCCAATGCGCATCGAATGTCTGTAACTTATGAAACCTTACCAGAGGCTATCTCTCGTATCGCATTGGCCGGTGAGGGCGATGTTATTTTGAAAAAGCGGCTGTTCCTTTGACGCAGCGGTGAAGAACGGGCAAAGTTGAACGGTTGAGCAAATTTGCGCGGAATAAAAAAGCCTGATTTGCTTTAAACGTGACAAGCTGATGTGGTTTTTAGTGAAGTTTGCAGCGATAATCAGGGGCAACCCTGCGCCCTAATAAAAAAGTGTGAATTTTTGCTAAGCTATCCGCTAGCAGCTGGTCTATGTGGGAAAGCCGCTGCCTTAATCAGTGTTCCCAGCGGTTTGCAGCCTTGAGAATTGTATTAAGCGGCATATGTTGGATAATGAACTTGACCTAGTTTAGGAATAAGCCTAAATCGAGCGCGTTGGCGGAGTAGCTCAGGTGGTTAGAGCAGCGGAATCATAATCCGCGTGTCGGGGGTTCAAGTCCCTCCTCCGCTACCAAAATCCCTTTATATTCAGTGACTTAATATTTCGCTTGAT
>Ga0233399_1000488_pt1 | contig 15244 bp, 20 predicted proteins | sample 43DmetaG_FD_182698 | JGI IMG/M metagenome (GOLD analysis project Ga0233399, IMG submission 182698) | Seawater microbial communities from Monterey Bay, California, United States - 43D | ecosystem: Environmental > Aquatic > Marine > Coastal | place: USA: California | collected 2016-11-08 | reverse complement strand
ACTATCCATTCATACTCGTGCATAACTGTTGCCAGGTCTTTAAATATTTCTACTTGTTTCTCAGGTGCTACTCTATGCGGAAACAATATAATATCTTTCTTTTTCATTTTCTTGTACAGAGTAAGCGTATCACTCATATACTCCATAGGCCAACCTGTGCGTACAATCTTATTCTGATACTTCCATATAGCTAGTTGCCCGTCTCTTTCTTTAGCAAGATCCATACCTAACAAGTTTTCACAGAACATATCAATATGAAAGTCTGTGGCAAAGTAGTTATGATCAATTGATTCAAAGAAAGCGTGTTCAGTATGTCTTACCCAATTAGCATCACCTATCAATCTACCTAAGAAGTCTTGTGGGTCATAGGATCCAGCGTGCCACAGTGCGTGAATCTTAACAGGAATGTTAAGTAGTTCACTCATATATTTTAGATTAATAATACCAGGATGCCAAGCGTCAGTGAATATAAAATGATCCCCAGGATTAACTTTTCCATCAGTGAAATAGCGACTGAATACTTCAACCTGTCTAGCCTTGTAAACATTAGTGCCCCCAAAATTAAGAAAAGCACCGGGAGTTGTAGCACTAGGAATATCGCTAGGTCCTTCGATAATTCTAACATTGTGTCCTTCATCTTTCAATAGTTTAGGTACGTGAGTTTTCCACTGTTTAGTGTAACGTGTTTCCACAGCTTCTAAGTCAACTAAAAATACATTAGCCATTAGTCAGCGTATCCGTCATCTTCAGTAATCACAGATCTTTCGTTAACTGTAACGTGCCATTTAGTTTTATTTTCCACAGCTGATCTTGCTAGCTGTAAGTAATCTCGATCATCTGCATTCATCGCACTAAAGTACTTCTCTGCGGAGTAAACAACATCAAGTACATACTCTTGGCGATCAAGATGTGTGTTAGACTCCATTAGCTTTTGTAAATGATTAAACAGCGAATCAATGTGATCTCTAATATTTGTAACCATTATACTAACTCCTCGGCAATGCCTATTAGTTCTGCTACTATTAAGAAAACACCACAATAACCTATACTGCCAAATATTAATGCGGCACCAGCTAGTATTCTAATAACTGATTTGATTAGACTTAATTGTAAGTGCAATGTTGGGTCTGGGTGATTCATTCATCTATCCTCTTTTTTAGCTTATTATACATTCTTTCTTTTTCCCATTCAATCTCTTCATCACCAAAATTAGGTAATTGGTCATAAGCGTCTTCTAGCATAGATTTGAACTCATATAACTCTCGTTTAAGAGCTATAGTCTTCCATTCGTAATTGGCAGGACTGTCGATCTCGTTAATTGTTTTTTGCAATAATTCACTCATTTCTCTAGTATTATTGCTATACGCCTGGTATGCTGAGTCTATTCTTTGTAGCCATCTAGGCCTCATTGGGTCTCTTTCCGCAATGCGGACAAGTTTCTTTTTTGCCCATTTGACTTTCTAGTTCTCTGATAGTAGTTCTTAAACTTCTAGTTTGTTGAATCATTTGTTTAAGCCAAGATCGACGTCTTTCACTTTTGGCTCGTTCCATTTCATTCTTAATATCGTCTTTCATTCTTTCTAGTTTTTCTTTAAAGATATTATAAAAACCAGTGTTAAGAACTCTTTCTTTTTCAGCCTCCATTGTTACTCCCCTTTCTTTAATATTCGATGCACTTCTTCTTTGTCCCAAATACGTTCTTGTTTGGCATCTGTTGGTATTGATTCGTATATGCGATCTACTTTACATTTAAGTAAGTATAGCTCGCGTTTAGCGGATGAGTTACTGTCTGAGTGTTTGCTTGAAGTTGCTTCTATAGATTTTTCTAAAAGCCAGGATTCAATATCGGAGTATGAGATTGGTCGGTCACCAAGCCAATCGTAATGTTCTGTGGAATATTCTTGTGACAGCCAGTTGTCTTCGGATGCCGAACCGGCTATGTCAAATATATCGTTAGTGTCGTCGTCGCCCATGTCTATACTCTTTCCAATTGTTTCTACAAGTTTTACCAGCACTAAATTTCATGTACTGTTGCCAAACAAATGCACGAGGATTGTATAGATCAGCTTCATTAAGTCTAAACCCGTGATCCCTACAAAAGAGTCTAAGTTTATCTAAGTCATCAAATATATCGTGTATATTTAACTGTGAATGGAATCGGGCCATTCTACCTCCTAAGTCAAATAGTTATGATTTCACTTGGTCGCTTAGTATTGTACGTTATCGTACAACCGTTCTCTCCATCCTCTGATACATTAATAATAACCGTTCTTTCAGGATATCTTCGTGCAATCTGTAGATAAAGATCGTCTGCGATCATTTCACAACTTTTAAAGTTTAAGTCTAAAACCTCACCCTCACTATATAAGTCTTCCAACCATCGTTTAAATTGAATAAATTCAATGTCTCGGTCATTATGGAAAACATCAATAGCTACCTCAAAATGAAAGGTATGTCGGTGAGGACTTGCTAAAAATGCTACATTGTATTTATCGTTTGTATTTAATTTGGGGTCTGTCGCCGCGGCAGGATAGCAGTGTATCCCTTCCTTTTGAAACGTTACCCAAATCTGACGAGTAGCTTGTTCAACAATTCTATCTACAGTTTGTCGTTCTTCCTGAATCATATTAGTTTAATTGCTCCAGTGCTTCTAACATATCATGTGCATGTGCAATTTTTTCTAATTCTTTCTCTACAGTTTCTGCAAAGTCAATATGCTCAGCAACACCTTGCGGACTTGCTAAGAACATGTTGATATTGTTCTTGCTCATATCAATTTGATTTTGGTATTTTGCTTTTAAAATGTTTAGTACATTATTACTCATTTGAGTCTTCCTTTATAATTTCATCATTAGCGTATGCAGACCATTCTGTTAGCTTGTCTGCGTCCAGTAGTTTATTAAGCTGATGGCACCATACACCTTGATTGGTTGCGTTGAAATCAACATCATCTATCTTAATTGTAGCATTTTCATTATACATTGTCAAGTTAGGTATCTTAACGCTGATTTGAGGAATAAACTTTTCAAATGCGTTAAGGTTTACAAACCATGCTGGCGGTTTATGATTAGTTGAACAATTACCATACTTTACATCAAAGTCTAATGTTGCCCAAAATCCTAAACGTAGTACATGTTCAATTTGACGTACCCACTCTCCAATATTCTTTCCATCAAATGATTGGTTGGCTCCGAAGTACACATGATCGCATTCATGTTTTGCGGCGATATCGGTGATTTCCTCCGGAGCCATAACTCCAACAACAAACAACGTTCGTAGATTAAACGCAGGTGTTACTTCTATTTCGTCACCTACGAAATAAGTTACATTATCTACTGTGCCTGCTGTGTATTCTCTTTTCATTATTTTTTTGCTTTGTATACTTCGATTTGATCTTTAACGTGTAATTTCTCTTGTTTCATTTTGCTTAAACTTGCATCATCTAAGTAATTAGTATATGCTTGTTTGATTTTTGTGTCAAGTTCTCTGTGACGTGACATTAACCGTTCTATATCTGCTGACATCTAAACCTCCTCCATTTCAAGTTTATCTAGCTTTGCTTCGTCTAATGTATCTTCTACTACTTCTACTTCTACTTCTGACACATCAAACAAATTATTAAACATAGTACCTGCGTTAACTGTTTTCTTACCTGTTGCTCCTCTAGTGCCAATAATTGACATCCAAAACTTACTATAATGTTCGATGATAGCCATTGACTCTTCTTTAGTATCTGCTGAAAATATAGCTTCACATACATCTCTAAATGTTACTGTATCAAATGTTTCTTGTATTAACATTTTAGGATAGTGTCCTGCATCATACTGCCTGTTAGCTTCTTGTACAGCATTAAGATGTTGCCAAACATTGTGTCCCATCATAAGTGCGTAACTAAAACTATCCCATGATGTTTTACCTTCTTTACCATTCTTATTTAGGTCACCTGGAGAATATATACAAATATCTTTCATCTCTAAGTTACGTGACACTGGTGAATCATTGAATGTAGTATGATACCCATCTGCTAGTATGCCTTGACTAAACTGTCTAGTGTCTGTTGAATACTTCTTATTGTCAGCAGTTGATTGCATTCTATAAGTCCATTTGCCTCTGTCTGGTGTTTCAACATCAGTGTATATCTGACCATTTGCTGTAGCTAAGAAAGGTGATGCACAATCAAATGATATTGTAAATTTAGGATTATGATGCTTTCTAATACTACGCTGTATATCAGTTAATAGTGTAGCCCACTCTAGTTTTGATGTGCCTAAGAAGTGCATCCAATCTTGGACTCCTTCTTCAAGTAAGCCATCATGTATGATAGTAACTAGTCTATGTAAGATTAAATGTATATCACACATGTTTTGTCCGCCCATTGACCAACCATTGAAATGATTGTCTGGATACTGTGTTGGATCACAGTATTTCTTCATGCGTTGATACCAATCTTCAGCTTCTGTGTGATTCTCGCCTTGTAATACATTTAAGAACTTACACGCACCTGTACGATTATTAATAAAGTAATCATTGTTGATATAAGTTCCTTGTACAGCTTCTTCGTAGCTATTAATGTTTGTAGCTTTACGTCCTTCTGGTGAACGACATACCCAGGCTGGTATATCCAGTATCATACCATAGTCCATATAAGCATCCATCCACGCAAGTACTTGCTCACGTTTCTTTTTAGCTTTAGGACATGCAGGGTTCTTCCAGTCACCTTCCCAAACACCTTTACCAATCTGAAAGCCACCTGAATCACCTAACACCCAAGCACCTGGTTCTCTTTTTCTAACCATGTCTTCTTTGGGTGCATCCACGGTAACATCTAAGTTAGCATGTCCTGCAGAGTATAGCGACCATTTATAAGTAAACACACCTTCAGTAGTATTAAACCAATTAAGGTTTTCCATTTCAGGTAACTTTGCAGGCATACGTGCAGGATCAACATAGTCGTTGGCTACTCTTTGTTTACCTATAAACGTTGCGTAGAATGAACTTAATGCTGGTAAAAATATAGCATAGTCATTCTGCTTTGCTGTCAAGTCGTCGTGTTCTACTCTTTGTGCCATTTATTTGCTCTGTGCTGGTAATATGTAATTGTAAACAGCAACACCACTATCGACTGTGATCTCTGCCGCACCGTCATCTGACATCTTAATAGTTTTGTCACCTGTTAGATCTAAAATACTAATAAACTGTTTTACTGGCCATGCCCACGCTCTTGCAAGACCTGAACCGCCTACGTCTGGTTGGAATACAAAGTTACCTGCGTGTGTTGAATGATCACCAAACTCTAGTTTAAGGTCACCGTTTTCTGTACGAGCAGTAAACACTGTTTCTTCACCGTTTGCTTGTGCTTGATACTTTAATCGTTGCACACCAGCAAGTGTTGGCTCAAAGTCTACGTTCCAATTAGCACCCTTAAACTTAACTGTTTTAAGTTTCTCAGCAATAATTTCTGACGTCATAAATCTGTAATCATTCTTAAAGTCACCTGCGGCATTTTCAAAGTGTAGGCCTGTAGGAACATTTTCGCCATTGCGGTCTTGACGTTGTACAGTAATACTTGCACCTTCTTTATACTCTGGAATACCTAATAGAATTTTAAGTTTTGATAAGTTAGGCATACCAAATGTGCCTACAAACTCTGCTACTGGTTGTTTGAATTTTGCTGTTACTACCACAGAACGATCTTCTGCTAATCCATCAATAGTAGTTTCACTGTCTGTGCCTGATACCTTGACTAATTCAATAAAGCCAAGATCAAACGTGTGTTCTACTAAGTCTAATAAATGATCTCTCATTGTTTTCCCTCATTATTAATATTAATGTTTTTATTATACATGGTATTTAGATCATATACAACCATATCTAAAATTATTTTACCAATTGTTTATTTTGTTTTGTCTTAACACTAGCTAGCACTTGCCCGCCTTTGATACTAGTAAGTTGTCCAGGTTTTTCAATTTCAAACCAGGCCATACCATATGTTTCTCTAAACTGTTTTATTACAGTAAATCCTGTGTTTTCTACATAATGCTTGACTAATCTTCCTGGAGTATAGTACTTGTACCCACGCTCTACTAAATCAATATTATGTGGTAAGTCGCAATCATTAAACGTAAACATCATGTGACCACCTGGCTTCAATAGTTCAAAGCATTCTTTCATTACTTTTTGCATACCGTTTAACGATAAGTTATCAAAGTAGTTGTATGCTAATATGAAACCAAATTGTCCTTGCGGCAGTTTGCTAAATTGTTTGTTGCCTTGGTTAAACTTTGGCAACGTGTAGGTTCTTAATCTATTTTGATATTGTTTATTGAACTGTTCTTTTACAGGCTTTAATAAAATATCACTAAAGTCTATCAAGTACAACGGATCTAAACTTACTAAGTCGTCAGTTAAGTCACCGTGACTAGGACAAATCTGTAGTCCTGTTTGCTCCCACGCTATGTATCTCTCTATTCTATTTCTTAAATAGTCTCTAGTATCAGGTTGTATATCTAATGTTCTCTCACGTTTAACTTGTAAACTTTCTGTATCATAATACAAGTTAAATCGTTCTTCACTATCGATGAGGTATTGTTTTTCCTGTTCGTGTATTCGTTGAGTAAGTGTATGATCGTAATCTAAGTGATCACTCTTAAACTTATCAATTGAACGGATAATGCTATTTCGATGTTCAGTAAATAAAACAAGATACTCTGGATCTTCAATTTCAGCTTGTAAGAGATCAAATATCTGTTCGTTCATTGAACTAAACGTATTGATATCGTGATATCTAAGTTTGTCTCTGTATGCTACTAGTTCACTAAGTTTCATCTAGAACTCAAATAAATTGTTAAATGTGTTAGCCGTTTGTGTTGCGGCCGCTAAGTTCCAATCCAGCACACCAAGTAAGTTGTCAACTTTGTTGTCAACAATAGTGGCCTCCATTAACTCGTTATCAAATGGCAATTCCTTAAACCATTTAGGTAAATGTGATTCATCGGTTGGGTGTGCAATACTAGTCCAGCCTAAAGGGTTTGGTTTTAGTTTACATACAATAACTTTCATACCATCAATAATTTCCAATGAATACTTGTCTGAATTCATTCTACGCATAGTATTCCAATTCATACCTGCTCTAACGTGACCCGGCATGTTAGCTTTACCTAAACGTTTTTCTTCTTTAGTATACTTTGTTAAGTTGTTAACACGCTTAGGAGTACCCTTTTCCCATCCTGGTCGCTCTCTAAACTCATGTTTGAACTGTAGTATCTTTTCAGTTACTGCTACTTTATCAGAACCAGTTAGCACATCATGCAGAACATCACTTAAGAAGTCTTGGATAACTGGCGGAGTATCTGAACGTTTTAGATCTAACCCCATAACTTTAATCTTACCTGGCTTACCCTCTACATCTACACGTTTGCCTTCGTTATCATATATCATAACAGCATAACGTTTTTTAGTAATAAACAAACCACGCACGCCTGCAATCTCACGACCACCTTTGATTATCTTACCTTGTTTTTGCGGTACATGAAATGCATCAGCCATAAACTTTGGAAAGCTGACGTTACAGCTATCAGATAAACTATCATATAGTTGTATACAAATGTCTTTGTTCCATTCCATTTTGCCTGATTCAACATCATCTTTAATCATTGGCCACGCACTAAAGTATGCGGAGTCAGTGTCTCCGTATATAATTGCTTTACCTCTATGATCATACTCGCCTGTCAAGCATTCATTGATGTGTGCATCCATATGTTTAGCAATAGCACGACCTGTTAGTGTAGTTGATTGTCCTATACGTTTGTCAAAGAATCTACAACCAGGATTAAGAATAGCACCATATAGTGAGTTCAAGTTAATCTTCTTAACTAGCTGTCGCTTATCCCAGAATGCTCTTTCTTTTGGGTCTTCGCATTTACGCATTGTGGCTTGAAGTTCTTGACGTTCAGCATACCAGCGTTTAAGTAAACCTGGCACTACTGCTTCTATGTCATTCGTAAAAATTGTGCCATTAGCAGTTAGCATCCAAGGCTTATTGCTGTCGAATATCATCTTCCATATCTCAGCACCCGAGTGTATACTTTCCTCACCAGTGTGCCAATCAATAGTTATCTCAGTGCCTATTTCTTTTGCTAGTACTGCTTCATATTCTAATGATCCAAATAGACCTTCCCAAGCTGATGCAAATGATTTACCTTTGCTTTGTTTGTCTTTGATATATCGGTCAGTCATTATAGGACGTAGCTGTCCAATGATCGTTTCATTACCCATATTCAATGCACGAATAGCACTTGGATAAAGTGAGTTAATGTCAACTGAGCCTACCCATTCGTGTATGCCTTTGTCTGGAAATGCTACATAAGCACCTGCGGCCTGTGTGTCTTCATCTGTTAAACGTTCACGTCTGTTAGGAACAACCATACCACGTTCATGTGCTTCGTTGATAATAGCCTGTTCTGTAACAGCTACAGCACCCATTGTTGTTTGTAGTAGCACTGTATTTGCATGTGCTAGTTCATTTGCTAGATCTAAGAACTTTAGTTTATCATCTAGTTTTTTAAGTAGCAGTGTGTCTTGTCTATTATATTCAATGAATGTGTAAAAGTCATTGTTATACAATTGATCCAGTGTACCTTCATACGGTGTTTTACGTTCTTGTAGCTCATGTTCACCGATAGCGTCTAAACTATATGAATGTCTTTCTTCATATGTGTACTTTCTGTAGAGTTGCATGTAATCCATATGCACACGACCAATAAGATCAAATGTAACATTTTCTGCACCAAAGCGTTCAAATGTACGCTTCTTGGGTAGCTGTTTAAATAAGCAGAACCGGCGTGTGTCGTCTTTACTAAGCACTCTAGTAACACGATTAACTGTGTAGGGTATATCATATCCCTCTGAGTTCCAACCTGACAATATATCAGCATCTCCAATTACATCGAGAAACGTTTCTAGCATATCTTGCTCACGTTCAAATAAAAATGTATCATCAAATTTAGCACAAGTTGCTTCTGCTTCTTCTTTGCTCATACCTTTTGGAGCTATACACAATGTAATATTTTTCTCTATCCAACTACAATAAACAGTTATTGCAGTGATCATATTAAACGGATCAGCTGGACTTGAATATCCTCTCTCAGGATCAAAGTCTACCTCAATATCAAAAAATGCTACATTGAGAGTTGGCGAGTCAACATTTTGATAATTGTTAGCCAGGCAACGGAACACAGGATTGATATCACTTTCAAAAAGTTTTTTATCGCTGTTGATACGTAGTTCTTTGTGAAACTCTTTTGAATTGTGTGTTTTAAATCTGGTAACAGGATCATTATATATTGATCTTTGTTTACCTTTAGCATCAGCATAGTAAAACACATATTCAGCAGGATATGTTTGGTATTGGCGTTTGCCATCCTTGCGTTCTACAACATGTATCTTGTCTGCTGGTCTATCAAACCAGGCGTCTATATAACTCATTTTTCTCCTTTACTATAGTATTGTACACTATTATACAATTGATAGTCAAGATCATAATATACCATTAATCTTTGTTCACATGTTTCTCGTTTTCTTGATAATTTACTAGTGTATATTGAACTATTCAATGCTCCTCTGAGCTGTTGTATTATCAGTTTCTTTTCAACTGAGGATTGATACACCTTCTCAGAAACTATTGTATTTGGATCTTGTGCTAGTTCATGCTCAACATAATGCCTAAAGTTTAACACTAAGTTATTGTCTACTCGAAAAAACACAGCGTTATCTGTGTCAATGTTTTCTAGAAACATTACTTGTTCTTCTGTGTGTTCATCAAATGCCACACGTTCAACAAGTAAACTTAATATCTCTGATGTAAACTGGTAGTCATGACGAATAACACCATAACGATCTAACCACTCTGCTAGACCGGTATACCAACGGTCAAGAGGATCACGTAGAAATACAATAGGCTGGTAACCTTTTTGTAGTAGTTGTGTATTATGATAGTTTGAAGTTCCAAGATTATTGTTAGTTGCCCATAGCTTGCCCCAATTGGTAGCATTCTTAGGAATGTTTACATAGAACTTTTTATTTTTATGATCTGGAAAGCACATGCCATATTCATGGTCACGATGTTGCCTCCAGTATCTTTGCCACATATCTTTTAATATCATTTTTTACCCGACCAATTTAGGCTGATCAACCACTACATGCAGGTTAGGCCTGCGAAACCGTTACCACCAATAGCTGGCAACTCCATAACCAAATATATTTACTAAAGCAAAATAAGCAGTTAACACTAACGGCCAAGCTAGTCCTCTCCGATAGTATGCGTATGCTCCTGTTATACTGCCTACAAAAAATCCAGGATATACAATAAGCATGTTTGGCTCATTTGCTGTGTCAGCTAGAATTAAACTAGCTACGACTGTAAATATAAAACTAGTTAGCTCAAACCCAAATGCTACTGGATCTGACCTATAACTTTTTATCCAAAAGTCTTTAACTTTCTGCATTCTTACAGAGTATGGCCAACTGTAGATAATATATCTTCTAACATTTGATGATCTTGCTGTTCTCTAGTAAAGTCTGCTTTGTGTGCAATCTTAATTGCTTTATTTAAGATACTAGGTTTAATCTGTAGCTCTTCTGCCACAGCTTTGACAGTATCACGTAGACCTTCGTTAAGTGTTTCAACTTCACGCATAACCTGCATGCCTTCGTTTACTAATTGTGTTAGCTTGGTCTTTTGCTCAGGACCAAACACTATGTTGTTGTATGCATCTGACATTTACTTCTCCTTCTCTTGTGTAATAATATATAATATTATATGAGTATTTAACTGTTGTCAATGGCCTTTTGATAATATTTGGCCAAATTGTTGTGAATATTTTGGTCGGTTATGTGATAGTAGGGTCTGTGTGTACGTGTATCTGCGTAGTCCCAAAGACATAGTTCACTACGATATTGATTATAATTATTGAAGTACGTGCCCACTCCGCCATAACTAGGATGCTCAAATCCTCCCTGATCAAATAAAAATGGTATTTTTGAGTTAACTAATCTCTGTAGAGTTGCTTCAATAATTAGTTTGTCTCGATGTATAGCAACATCAATGTCAAAGAAGCTTTTATTGTATTCGTCTAGTTGATTCATTTGTTCTTGAGTAAGTGCTAATGCTGTATTAGTTGCTCGTATTGTATAACTAGTTAGGTCTTTGTTGCTGTTGTTGTGTTCTGTCAGACTATAAAATCTATCTAGTAAGTTGTCTTGCTTTTGATCAGTGAACTGAACTATATCTCTAGTCACTGATGTAAATTCAACTATAATAAACTTAGCCTGTTGTTCAATAGCATGTTCTACTTGCAGAGCTATTAGTTGGTTGTTGGCACAGACACTACCTAAACTAATACAATCTAGTTGCTCGTGCCATGTTGTCTGATCGTAGTCGGCGTCACTAACTGCAAAGCTATCACCGCATATATAAACTGATTTGCTCAAAGATCTGTTCCTTGGTATACTTATATGGTTTTAGATCATAATCAACTCCTGATTCAAAGTTGACATTAGTTGTGTTACTAAATTGATTAACAATGTTTTGATTTAAAATAGGTTCACTACCTAGATTGACAATTCTCTCATCGCCATTAATTATCTTAGGAATGTCATACTCAAGATCGTCCAATGGATACCATTGTTGCTTAATTGCACCGTTTATCTTAGAAACCCATTCTGTTTTATGTTTGATATCATATAAGATGTTTTTAGTAATATCATTGCCAATAAGTCCTGGTAAGCGTATAATATAATGATTTTTAAAACGTCCTCGAACTGCATTTTCTAATTCTAGTCTATTCTTTCCATAACCTGAATCAGGTTTGACTTGTGTGTCACCTGTTGATATCAATACCATACGATTGCATCTGGTTGTTATTAAGTTGCGTATTAACAAACCTGTTGATGCTTGATCAAAGCCTGGATTTTGACTTGCCCATATTCTATTACCACTAGGAGCCGCCACATATACTGTGTCGTACTCATGTAGAGGTAAGTCTAACAGTTGTTTACTACCAAACACATGTGTGGCATTAACAAACTTTTGTAAGCGTTTGCCTATTAATCCATTACCAACGACTGCTATATTGTTTGATTTCGTCAAAATATTTCTCAAATTGTTTAGTTGCCCACTCTATATTATAAAACCTTTTATAGTTAGTGTCAAGTGCTTGTTGAGTTTTTGCATCGTCAAAGTGATTAGGGCCTAGCTTGATTAAACGTTTGACTTCTTTAACAACCATTTCTAATCGTTTTTCGTCATCAGGTTCGTCGTCATAACTTTCATCAACGGCATAGAATGTTTCAAATCCCCATGAGCGTACCCACTTAAGATATCCTTGTGGCCCCCATACTACAAATGGTTGTCGAAAAGCCATTGGCTTTAATACTTTTTCACTGTGTACACCTTGTTCAATTCCTGATTCAACTACTAGACTAAATGCTGTTCTGTCGTACCAAGACTCGTTCAGATATCGTTGCCATGGACCATCTTCTCTAGCAATATCTCCGTTAATAGTTATTCTTCTATCTTGATAACTATAGAGTGCATTATCTAAGTACGGCTGTATCTTATCCCACATCTGATCTCTATGCAATCGTTGATAGTTCATTAACATAAGAAATGTTCGATCGTTTGTGTTTTTTGCTTGATAATTATTATAACCCAGTTCTTGATACCATAGGCATTCGTTGGCAATGCAAAACCAGCCGTCACTACGCATAACCTTTAAGTAGAGTGTCTTTGATTTCAGGATTGCTCCAAGGATCCCATAAGTGATCTATAATAGCAGGTCTATTTAAACTTTTTGCCCATTCCCAATCTTGCCAATGTGCATATACAATACCATCGTCATTGAGGTCATAGCTTAATTCAAAGTGTTTACGATATATGTCTTCAAGGAAAAACGCCGTAGCATTACTCCAACTATCTTCTTTTAAGATTAGTTTCATAATGCTATTTACTGGAGTATGTTATCTACTGAGTAGTTTTTGTAGATCTTGTTTGAGCTTTTCTATCTCTTGATCTTGATAACGATCTTTTAGTGAGTTCTGGCCGATAGCAGTGTCATGTTTCTTATCAACTGTGCCTTGGAAAGCAATATCACGTTCTTCTTCATCGTTTTCTTTATCTAAACGACTAATGTCTTGTGTCTTCTCTGAGTCTTTATCAGCAACAAAAGTAACTAAACTAGCTAAAGGATCACCTTTAGTCTGTGCACCATATTTTAAGCCTGCTTTCTTAAGTGCTACTTTAGTTTTAGCGTCTAGCTTTTTAGTATCAATACTATCTTCTTCTTTGTCTTCGCGTGTTAATAGACTATGTGTTACGTTTGGATCGTCTTTTGCTAATTGTATTAAGTCATCAATATTTAATGGAGCAATACCCTTAACTGCTTTACGTGTTGGCATGCCCAAGTCTATCCAAAGTCTAAAGTCTTCTTCTGTTGGTGTTGAGTATGGAGACCAGTCCATGTCTACTTTTTTGCCATCTTTTTCAGCGTAATGAAATATCTTACTAACATCATCATACTGATCTATTTCTTCACCGTACTTCCAACCTTTGTAGTCTTCTTCAAATTTTTTCTTAATTGCACTACTTGCAAGTCCACCTGCAATTCCACCTACAACTGCTTTTCCAATACCTCCAGCGACACCAGCTATCGCTCTTCCGGCTAGGCCTGCTAGTGCTGGTAATATTTCGTCAATTTTCTTAGACTCTGATGTTTGTTCTATCCAACCGTTACCATCACAGCTATCGCACTCTTCGTAGTCTTCTTCACCGTCATCGTTATCGTATACTATTTCGCCTGAGCCATCACAGTTATTACAACTTACTTGTTCCCAATCTTTTTCATATTCACCTGGACCGTAGTCTGCTACTGTTAACCAATCAAAGTTATTTGGAGTGTAATCACCTTTCTTGCTTAGTATATACTGTATAACTTTATCTGCCATGTCGTCTAAGTGATCAAACTTACCTACATGTTTTTCGATCCACTCATATGAACCATGACTGAAATGATCACCGTCATTGCCGTGTCTGTAAATAATTCTACCTACTGCACGTAATAGTTCACCTTCAACAGTGTCTGCTTTGCCTTCATTAGGAACTAGCTTGTCGTATAACTTACTGTATTGGTCTTGATACTTGCCTGCACCGCCCCAGTAAAGAGAATGATTATCAAAGTCCATTACTCTACGTTTTGGTGTTGGATCTTCTTTTAGTTGTGATATTCTTTTTTGTATTGCTTTTTTAAGCTCAGGATCCTTTGATGTATTAGGATCAACTAGTAGTTGATTTAGAGTTTTAAGTTTTTCTAGTTTGTCTTCTTTGTCTCTAGGCTCAAGTTTATATTCTTTAACTGATTCTTTTGCTGGCGTCTTCATGTATCCACCGTACTCTCTACTGTACAGCTCTCTCATTTGACTTGCCCACGCTAAATTCCAGTTCACATTAAACTTTTTCTTAATTTCTGGAGTGTTCTGTGCTAGATAATTACTAAGCAGTTTTCCGTATGCTAGGTCATAAAAGCCATTAGCCATTGGATCTAATCCAGGTCCTAGATCTTTTATTGTTTGTGTTACTACAGGTTCTGGTATAAAGTCTTTTGGTAAAGGCCTGTCAGCTTCGACTACTTTTTCTTTTTTCTTAACATCTAATACTTTATATGGATTACCAAAACTTAAAAACTTTTGTTCTGCACCTTTAGCATTTACTGCGTTTACTGTGTGTGTTTTAGTGCCAGTGAACTGTGGATTTTTATATGTTATTTCAAACTCAGCTTCGTCTACTTTTTTAGGATCACCACAGTGACATTCATCTTCACCTGTGACAGGACATTTAGCTTCTAAGTTCAATACTTTTTCTTTGTCAATTTCTTTTGCACGTTCTTGATCAAGATCATTTAATCTATCTGGACTCATTTTGTAGTCACGTTGTTCTAGCTGTGATTGGATCCAGTTAACATTACCAAACAACTCAGCAGTTTTGCCCTTATTCCCAGACGCTTTCCATATTGATAACAAGTATCTTGCTTCGTCATAACGTACTGGAAACTGTTCAGGACCTACTTTAAGATCAATTTGTTTTTTGTCTTTGAAAGCCTGTATAAGCTGTTTAAATACATCAACTCCGGCTTGTTGGCCGTATGCTGATTCTTTAACTGGTTGCGTGAATAAGTCGGTAATAAACATAAATTTT
>Ga0233399_1000480_pt1 | contig 15371 bp, 27 predicted proteins | sample 43DmetaG_FD_182698 | JGI IMG/M metagenome (GOLD analysis project Ga0233399, IMG submission 182698) | Seawater microbial communities from Monterey Bay, California, United States - 43D | ecosystem: Environmental > Aquatic > Marine > Coastal | place: USA: California | collected 2016-11-08 | reverse complement strand
TACGAATAAGCAATGAAAGATTGCAAATGTAAATCTTGTAAATGTAATGAATTAACCAATGAACAGGTAATTCAGCAAATGGAAGATCAAACCAAACCTTTTACCGAAGAACAATATTCAACAGATATAACCCTAAGGCATTTTGACCCAACTGCACCAGATCATTTATATAAGTGGCATGCCGATGAAGAAGATCGATTCGTAGAATCTCTTAATGAAAATGATTGGCAATTTCAATTTGATAATGAATTACCACAATTATTAGAGCCAGGTAAAATCATCCACATACCTAAAGGCTTAATCCACCGCTTAATTAAAGGCACCTCCGAACTAAGTATTTCTATAAAATCTTAACTTAAACAATTTACTTTTTTTAAGTATAATTATTATAGTAACAGTACTGCTTTCAGAATCCGCTAAATGTTGTTATAATTATTTTATAAACCAAAACTAACTATGGGAGAAATATATCCAGAAGAAGAGAATATCCAAAATGAAAATCCTAAAAGAAAAAAGGTAAATGCATTAACTGTATTAGATACCTATGGTACTAATGTTACTCAGTTGGCCTTAGAAGAAAAGCTTGATCCTGTAATAGGCAGAGAAGATGAAATACTTAGAGTAATACAAATTCTAGGTAGGAGAAGAAAAAATAATCCTGTACTTGTTGGTGAACCTGGTGTAGGTAAAACTGCAATCGTAGAAGGGTTAGCATCTAAAATTATTGAAGGCACTGTACCTGTTACATTACAAGGTAAGATTATTTATATGCTGGAATTATCTACGATAGTTGCAGGAACTAAATATCGTGGTCAATTTGAAGAAAGAATGAAAGCTATAGTAGATGAGTTAAAAGAAAATCCTCATGTGATTATTTTCATTGATGAACTTCATACTATTATGGGTGCTGGTGGATCTACTGGATCTTTGGATGCTTCTAATATTATTAAACCTGCATTGGCTCGTGGTGAAATCAGATGTATAGGCGCAACAACATTCGATGAGTTTAGAGAAAGCATCGAAGAAGACGGCGCATTAGATAGAAGATTCCAAAAGGTTGTAATTAATCCTCCTTCATTAGAAGAAACTATTGAAATCTTATCTCATATAAGATATAAGTATTCTGAATTTCATAATGTTAATTATTCTGATGAAATTATTAAAATGATTGTAAAGGTTTCAGACCAATACATGATGGATAGATTTTTTCCTGATAAGGCAGTAGATGTTTTAGATGAGGTAGGTTCATATAAACATTTAAAACATATTAAGATTCCTAAAAAGATAAAGGTATTAGAATCTAAATTAGCAGATACAGAAAAAGAAAAGAAGAAAGCAGTAAAGGAACAACAATATGAAGTTGCTGCTAGGATGAGAGATACTTGCTTATCTATGAAAAAGAAAATTGAAAAAGAGTATGCTGATTGGAAGTCCGAATTATCTGAAGTAAGAATGGAAATTACCGAGGATGATATACTTTATGTTATTTCTAAAGCAACAGGAATACCGGTAGAAAAGATTACTGATAAAGAACATAAAAACCTTTTAGGAATTAATAAACATTTATCTTCAAAGGTAATTGGGCAAGAAGAAGCTATTAATAAAATATCAATGACTATTCAACGAAACCGAGTAGGTATCAGAAAAAGGAATAGGACTATGGGTAACTTTATTTTCCTAGGGCCGACTGGTGTTGGTAAAACTCAATTAGCAAAAGAGTTAAGTTCTTATATGTTTAATTCTGATGAAGATCTTATTAGAGTGGATATGACCGAATATATGGAACCTCATTCAGTTTCAAAATTAATTGGATCGCCACCTGGTTATGTAGGTCATGAGTCTGGTGGGTTTTTAACAGAGCAGGTAAAGAGAAAGCCACACTCTGTTATATTATTTGATGAAATAGAGAAAGCTCACCCAGAGGTCTTTAATGTATTACTCCAAATGTTAGATGATGGTTACTTAACAGATTCTTTAGGTAGGTCAATTGATTTTAGAAATTGCTTAGTTATCTTAACATCAAATACTGGATCAAGAAAGGTACAAGATTTTGGAAGTGGTATAGGATTCGGTACAAAAACAGTTGCCGAAGAACAACAAGCAGAAAAAGATATTATTAATAAAGCATTAAAGAAAAAGTTTGCTCCAGAATTTTTAAACAGAATAGATGAAGTTATAGTTTTTAATTCTTTAACTAAAAATGTTGTAATGTCAATTTTAAATAAAGAATGTAAGGAGCTTGCCGAAAACTTAAAGGATGTTGGTAAATATGTTTTAAAAATAAATAAAGCTGCAAAGAACATAATTTTAGAACAAGGGTTTGATCCAAAATATGGAGCAAGGCCATTAAGAAGGTCATTGGAAAGATTAATTGAAAATCCTGTGGCTGAAATGATTCTTAAAAATGAAATTTCTGAAGGTGATGTTATAAATATAACTGCAATACAAGGAGAACTTAAAATAACCAAAGGTTAAATATGAACCATAAAAATTTAGTTTGGTGGGGTACAGCGCCTGAAAGCCGTTGGAATTGGGGGGATCAGTTGAACCCTTGGCTATTTTCTAAAATTGCTGGTATTCCTATTGAAGAGATTAATAAGATTCATTTATGGGATGGGAAGGCATCTCCCAGATATTTCATGATAGGTAGCATACTTAATTATATAAATTCTCCTAACGTAGAAGTATGGGGAACAGGATTGGAAACTAATTCACTAAACTTAAAATATCCTCCTGCTAAAGCATGTGCAGTTAGAGGTCCTCTTACTAGAAAAAAATTAATTGAGCAAGGATATGACTGTCCAGAAGTATATGGAGATCCTGCACTATTATTACCTAAATATTATACACCTAATGTTAAAAAGGAATATAAGTATGGTATCGTCCAACACTTTTTACATAAAGAAGAAACTGAATGGATATCTAAATATAAAGATGATCCTACAGTTAATATTATTGATGTAGAAAATCCATCAATTACTGGCTTCATAGATGAAATTAATAAATGTGAAATAATTTTATCAAGCGCCCTCCACGGTATTATTTGTGGAGATGCGTATGGCATACCTTCTTATCATATTAATTTTGATCCTACAGGTAATTATAATCATTTTAAATTTAATGACTATTATTGTTCTGTGAAAAGGCCTATTGTCTCTCCGCCATTAATGATTGATAAAAATGTTGACATAGAAGATATATGGCCACCATTATATAATTACTCAATAAGTATTGATTTGGATAAGTTATTAGAAGCTTGCCCATTTAAAAAATAAACCTTTTCAGTTTTAGGTATATAAAAATAAATAATATAATGAGTTCAGTAGATCAACAACAAAACGGCAATCCTCATACACAAGAGACAAGGAATACCTTTAATAAAAAAGTTGCTAAATATAGCATGCTAGGTAGAAGTAAGAAAGTTCAGTGGGGTGATAGGAGAAGATTTCGTAACATTTAAAAACAAAGAAGATGAGTAAAGCAGAAGATGCATGGCAGATCTTAAGGATCCAAGGGGAATTTACAAAAGGATTTGATACATTTAATGAATTAAAGGGGCCTTGTATTTCTGTGTTTGGTAGTGCAAGAACCTTAAGTACTAATTCTGTATATAAAGATGCAGAAAAACTAGGTAAGCTTCTTGTTGAATCCGGTTTTGGAGTTATTACTGGAGGCGGTCCTGGTATTATGGAGGCTGCTAACAAAGGTGCCCATAATGCAGGTGGAAAATCAATTGGTGTTGGTATTGAATTACCGTTCGAGGCTAGTATGAATGAATATGTAGATCTTGGAGTAGAGAATAGATATTTCTTTACTCGTAAAGTAATGTTTCTAAAATACTCACAAGGGTTTGTGATATTTCCAGGTGGAGTTGGAACACTTGATGAATTGTTTGAAGCCATTACTCTTGCACAATGTGGGCACAATGTAAAATACCCAATAGTCCTTGTAGGTAAAAAATACTGGAGTGGTTTAGTAGATTGGATGCAAGATACGTTATGGACTAATGGTGCAATAAGTGGAGATGATCTTGATTTATTTAGAGTAGTTGATACGGCAGAAGAAGCTGTAGAAAAAATTACAGATTATCATAACAAATATAAAGATAATAAAACAGAAACAAATTTTTAATATGGAAGAAGTAAGCTTAGATCATGTTGATGATGGACACGGATGGTTATGGACCGATACATTTAAAACAAATAAAAAAGATCCTAAAGGAAGGGCTTGGATAGTAGATGACTTTTATGAAGATCCTGATGCTATTAGAGAATTTGCTTTAAAGCAGTATTACACTTGTGATAGTAAAGAACACGGTGGTGTGGGTTGTAGAACACGAAAACAGTTCTTATTTGATGATGTGAAGGAACAGTTTGAAAAAATCATGGGTAAAAAGATAACTAATTGGAGAGAGACATATCAAATATGCGGTGTTTTCCAATACGGAACAGCCGGAATCCCTAATGTTTATCATGTAGATGCTCAGCAGTATGCTGCTATGGTTTTCTTAACGCCTAATGCACCATTTCAGTCAGGTACTAAAATTGTTGCTAATAAGAAAAGTAAAATTTATCATTCATCACAAAGTGATAATATATTAGATTATTTTCCTCAACAAGAAACTTTTGTAGACGGTACATTATTTGAAGATGTTGATGTATTTGGAAATGTTTATAATAGATTAGTAATTTTTGACGGTAAAGCATTACATTCAGCTTGTGATTACTTTGGTCATGATATTAATTCAGGAAGGCTTTGGCAAATGTTTTTCTTTGATGTAGAATAATGAATAAATTTATTAAGTTTTTCCTGATATGGTACAGTCAACAAATGGCTATACCTTTTTGGGTAATAGGGCACGTTCACTTACATTTTGCTACATGGCACGATGCATATGAATATAGTTTATCAATATTTCTACACTTAATGGTTGCTGTAGGCTTTTGGATAGATTGGAAACAAAATGGAATAAAAAATAAAAAGGATAATGCCAACAAAGAAAATTAGAAAAGAGCTTAAGGAAGCAAACCCGAAAGAAGTGAGCTATGCAATATTTGAAAACTACTTCTTTGGTTTGAGCGGTGCTATGATAGTTCCCTTTATTGCTTTAAGAATGGATATAGCAGTACTCATAGGTTATATGATACATTACTTTTATATTAGTAAAGTTATTAATCGGCCTAAGTATACTACATCTTTAGCAAAGTTTATCTTATTCCCAATCCCTACTGCGTTAGGTGGATTTACAGGATATAAGATAGCATATTTTGTTTCACAGTACTTAACAAACTACATACAATGATAGAAGATAAAGATTTTACAATAGACGAAAGATACCAAGAGTTACTTCAAACAATTTTAGATTTTGGTAAAGATAAGAAAGATAGGACAGGGACTGGTACAAAATCAATATTTGGATATACTATCAGATGGGATATGTCACAAGGGTTTCCTTTGTTAACCACAAAGAAAATGCCAATGAAAACAATTGCCACTGAACTAAAGTGGTTCTTAAAGGGAGATACAAATATTAAATACTTAGTTGATAATGGGTGTAACATTTGGAATGGAGATGCATATAAGCAATACGCCATATATGCCGGTAACTTAAAGGAACCAGATTACGATGTTCATGTTGAAGACATACAAGAAAATAGAGTAAGAATTCTAACTGAAAAAGAATTTGTTGAAAGAATCAAAACCGATGATAAGTTTGCTGAGAAGTGGGGTGAACTAGGTCCGATTTATGGAAAGCAGTGGAGAGATTGGGATGAAATAGGAGAAGATCAAATCTTAAATTTAATTACTGAGCTCAAAGAAAATCCAGACAGTAGACGATTAATGGTTAATGCATGGAATGTTGGAGAGTTAGATCAAATGACTTTACCTCCATGCCATTACGGTTTTCAAATGTACACTAAAGAATTAAGCTTTCATGAAAGGTGGTCCTTATATTCAGATAAGCCATACGACGGTAATGGTTTAGGTATGATAAATACTTTAGACTTTATGGATGATAATGAAATACCAACCAGGTCAATTTCTTTAATGTGGAATCAAAGATCTGTTGATACATTCTTAGGACTTCCATTTAACATTGCAAGTTATGCATTACTTCTAAAATTAATTGCACATGAGGTAAACATGGTACCTGATCAATTAATTGGAAATCTAGGAGATGTACATTTATACAAAAATCATATAGAACAAGCAAAGGAACAAATTGAAAGAGATCCTATAATGTTACCTGAGCTTGAATTAAAAAATGTTGATATTCTTAATGGGGATTTTGAATATGAACTTATAGGTTATGAAAGCCATAAATCTATTAAAGCACCTTTAAGCAATTAATTATGAAAAACTATAATTGGCATAAGATCATAGCATGGTCATTAATTCTTAGTATCACCTTTACTTTGTGGAGATTTATATTTAAATCTTTTCTATAAACTTTCAGAAGTCAGGTAGATTTGTTATAATTTAATTAAATAACAATATATGGAAACACAATTAGGATACTGTTGTATCAACCTCAACTTACGAAACATACCTATTACGGTTAACCGAACCTGTAGAAAAATTACATTTCAACAAAAAGGTATGGATCATGTAAGTAACCTTGCATTACAAAATATCAGAGATCTTATTGAGATAATCAAATGGAATGACAAGAACGGTTTCAAGGTATACCGCATGTCATCAGATATGTTTCCTTGGATGTCAGAGTATGAGCTTAATGAATTACCAGACTTCAAAAAGATATCAATTCTTCTAAAAGGTGCAGGTACATTGGCTCAAAAATATGGCCAAAGATTATCATTTCACCCAGGACCTTTCAATGTACTAGGATCTCCTAATCCTGTATTGGTTCAAAAAACTCAAAAAGAGCTAAACCAAACGGCAGAGATCATGGATCTTATGGGTCTTCCACAATCTCACTTCTATCCTATCAATATCCACTGCAACGGTGTATACGGTGACAAAATGGCTACTATGGGTAGATGGGCCTCTAATTATCTGAATCTGTCTAAATCTGCTCAAGCTAGGTTAGTTGTAGAGAATGATGATAAAGGAAGTATGTATTCTGTACAAGACCTCTATGACGGTATTTTCTCGGCAGTAAAGGTACCTATTACATTTGATTTTCATCATCACAGGTTTCAGCCCGGTGGCTTATCTGAACAAGAAGCTTTTGAATTGGCAATGAGTACATGGCATTATCATAATGTAAAACCACTATTTCATTATTCGTCATGCCGCCGTACCTTCGAAGATCCTAAATGTAAAGCACAAGCACATGCTGATTTTGTATACGAGAAGATCAATGACTATGGTCATGCCGTAGACATCGAGGTCGAAGCAAAAGCAAAAGAAGTGGCTGTACTAAAATACCGAGAAGAAAATACTTCTCTTTTAGAAAAATATTTACCTTTTGATAGACAAGAGGAGTTAGAATTAAATTAAAAAAAACTATGATACAAGTTCTTAAAACAAAACCAATGAAGAGTACTACAAAAGTTGAAGGGCTTTTAGTACAGATGGACAACAAACAATGGTATGCAATTACTCGCATGCAACCTGCTAGGTTTGGATGGTACTTAAGGTGTGGGCCGTGTACTACATCAGGAAAGATGGATCTAATAAATGATATACTTTATATGATTCCTACAAAAACTAAACAAGAATTTCAGGTTGGTATTGATCTTTTAGTGGATATTCTTAATGGAAAGAAGGCAGCAGTAATTGATATGCCTGATTATAACCGAAGATTCTAAATTGTTAATAACTTTTAGAAAAAAGTCTAGGAAAAATTTTTATTTCCCAATTATTTTGATTATATTTATAATATATTAATTCAAACTATATTTAAAACAATCAACATGGTAAAAACGGAAATTACACAATTTAACAAGGCTAATCTACAATCCTTAAGAACTGAAATCGACAACGCTCTTAAAGCTGTAGAAAATCAATTTGGAATCAAACTGCATGCAGGAAATGCATCGTTCTCTGGAAATGAGGTAACCTTTAAACTGAAAGGAAATACAATCGGTGAAGGTGGAACTGTAATTACAAGAGAAGCAACTAATTGGGACCGTCACAGAGGATTACATGGAATGGATCATTTATCTGTAGGTGATCAAATTACAATCCAAGGAAAATCTTATACTCTTACAGGATACAATACAAGAGCAAGAAAGGCTCCGGTAGAATTTAAAGATTCAAGAGGAAACGGTTACAAATGTTCTATGAGAATGTTACAAATGGAAAACTCTAAATAATATGAAGAATCTAAAATACATACCAAAAGACTACCTGCAAGACTTCCTTGTGGGTATGTCTAATTACGATACCGAAACTCTACTAAATGATTTAAGTGTATGTGAGCTTTTAGATGGTAAGATACCAGAAAATCATAACCCTGAGGTACCACCTTACCAAGCAGCTGAAGCATTCTTAATTCTTTTCCAAGAAAGAGAAGACTATGAATTATGTTCAATGATTCTAAAGAAATGGCCTAAACTTAAAAATGAAGAATTATGATCTTAGAATTTTTTGGCATATTATTCATTTTACTTTTAAGCTTTATATTCCACATGGTCGTCTATGAAGATGATTGGGTTAAAGAATGGTACTGGAAAGTATTAATTGGCGGCGGTATTATAACTGTAGTTTTCATGGCAATAATGGGATACTAAAATTAATAACTAAAAACGGAAATTATGTCAACAGAATTAAAAACACTTAAAGGAAAGTTTTGGCACGAAGAAACTTCTGAATTACAAAACACAGAACTATCACTCACACGGTTTAGTGGAGGTAAAGAAGGTATGAAGGTTCAACTTACAATAAGAAGCAACAATAAGTTTTTTACTCACATCGCTTTAGATAGAGAACAAATCAAAAACCTTGTAAAGGAACTTCAACAAAATTTTGATATCTAAATTGTTAATAACTTTTAGAAAAAAGTCTCTAAAATATTTTCAAATCCCAACAATTTTGATTATATTTATATTATATAAAAACAATTAAAAAACGGAAATTATGGCTACAATTACAATTCACGCACAGTACTACGAAAATTACTCTGACACGGCAACTCCTTCATGGAAGCCTAAAGGTGGTCAGGTATTTGAAATTGAAAATATCTTAGGTGATATGATCATGTATGCGGATGATCTGAAAGAGGTACTTAAAAACCTCGTTGCTGCAAAAAGCAATGAACATTACAAATATGAATACCGAGAGCATGAAGTTGACTTCATAGGTAAGGATTTATCAATCACGGCTGAGATGCTAACAACAGAAATTAGAAATCAATTTAATAAAGAAGAGAACTATGAACTTTCATAACATTATATTTAAAAGAGAAGATGGGCTAGGTGGATTCAGATCTACCACACATTTTCAAAACGGACTAAAGTTATCCGTATCCGCAGGCTTCGGAGTATACTCTACTCCTAGAGAAGACTTATCATCTATCAATCAATACTTATCATTTGAGATTGGTGTTTTTGATTCGGACGGAGACTGGATAACTAAACAATTCTTCCCTGACCACAACGATGATGTCGTAGGATGGTTAAACAGAGATGAGATTAATGACTTAATGGATAGAATCTCAAATCACGGTAATCCACAAAAGGACATCCCAGGATTTGAAGGTACTTTGGATCAACTTAATAAACTTAAGATATGATGAGTCAAGATAAAAGATATGTAGTAACAATGGATATGTATGTCTATGCAAAGGATGACTATACTGCTCGTAAGAAAGCACATAAGATGAAAGATGCATTTGACAAATATAATCGTAGACCGGCAATTACAGAAATTGGTGAACAACCATTTGCTCAATTAGCTTATAGAAAACTATCCGATCACTCTGAGCCTTTTGAAGATTCTAAAACCGAAGACTTACCTTTTTAATATGAAAAAGAAGTAGATATTAATAAAATATAGAAATAGTATATGGGAAGAAGTACAGTAAAGACAATCGGAAATTTCAAAATAGAATTAGGTGATGAAGTAATAATGATCAAAGACCTAAAAGGTAATCTGTTAAAGGCTGAATCTGTTAGAGCATCTGAAGGAGAGGATAGATTTAAAGAAGTATGTGAAGGTTTACAGAAAAAAATAGCTGAGCGTAAAGAAAAAGGATTATCTATATAAACTTAAGTATGTCTAAAAAAATTAAATTAGTATCTCATATGGGAATTGCCTTTTCTACAATAGGAGGGCAAAAATACTTATTTCCTGGATGGATCCCTGTAGAAGATCATATTTCTTTTGATGATGTTGAGGTTATTAATCCTTACAGAAACATAAAAAGAGAAACTTTCGAAGTTACAGGTTCAACAGGGAATAAATATACTGTTACTAAAAATGGTAACCGACTAAGCTGCGACTGCCCTGCAGGAAAATTTAGAGGTACATGTAAACATTCTAAACAAATTGCTGCAGAATTGGCATAGCTTAGTTAAAAATAAATTTAATCAACAATGGAAAAAGTTAAAGAAATTTTTGGAAAAGTCGTAAGTTGGATTGACACAAAAGGATTTTCTGCATTAGCATCAATAGGTATTGGTGCAGGTTTGTGGATATTCGGTTATAAGATTTATGCAGGAATTGCATTTGGCGTATTCTTAACAAGGAACTGGGATCTCTTAAGAGGTTTGGTAACTAAGAAGTAAATTTAAAAGGATCTGGGTATTTTACCTGGATCCTTTATTTTTGTAGAATAAATAATAAAACAAAATAACATAAAAATGAAAAACCTACATACATTTGAATCACTCAATGAATCTAAAGATATGGACACTATTAAAAAAATGGTATTGGATTATGCTGAAAAGAATGGCAAATCTAAATGGAAAGAATTACAGGCCTTAATTGTTAAGGACAAAGGTTTAGATCCTGCTGACAGAAAAAACCGAGGATATTTTTCTTCTTACTTTTCTGGAGGATCTGATTTTTTAGTAAGGAGAGGATTAGATAAAGGGGCAGGTAAACATGGAAGAAGCGCAAACTCACACGGCTTACTAATGAGACCTACTAAAAAAGATCCTCGTTACTTAGAAAAAGACGGTAAAGATTATATCGTAAAGGTATGGGATGGTAAATCTAAATTAGCATAATATGAAAAACTTCAATGAATTTATAAATGAAGCGGTAAACTATAAAGATCGTAGTGGTAAACCGTTTAAGATAAAAGGTATGAGCTTTATTTATACTGAACAAGGTGGCAGATTTTACGGAACATATCTATATGATGTAGCTAAAACTTCTAATGTTCAACATACTTCAAAGATATCTCTAGATGATACTAATAAATTATTAAAGTCAATAGGTATTAAAGGAGAAGTACCTAGTTCTTATGGACCAAGCCCTTTAGATAAAATTTGTAAAGAACTAAAAAAGAAAGGTGTTGTCTGTGATCATGGAGATTACATGGATGTATCCTAAATATATAAAAAAATTAATCTAAAGATATGAAATATATTAAAAACTTCGATACAATCATCGAAAGCAAATCAACAGAAAACTTAGATGAAGCAGTAAATGCATCAGGCTATCTTAAAGCCGGTAAATTAGGTATTAATGACCAATTCTTAGGAAGACGATCATTATCATGGACACTATCAGTTGATCTAGGTTTAAAAGCAACAGATCAATTCGTTGGACCATGGATAGGATTTGATCATGTATCAATGTATGCTGTTGGTAAAAATGGAGGAACTATCTTAGATGATGCGTTAGCCAACAAATACACTTATGAAGAATTAAAATCTGCTGCTGCAAAGTATTTAGGGATTAAAGAATCTGTTAATGAAAATGCAAAGGCAACTGCAAAAGAAATCTTTGATGAATTAATGGATGTAAACGGTGAAGAGATTGCTGACATGGATAAATCTGAATGTATGTATGCTTTAAAGATGAGAGGTATTACTGGTGGAAAAGCAAATGCAATTTGTAAAGAACTTTTAAAAATGACCGGTAGTATTGGAGAATCATTAACTGAGGCAAAGAAATTTAAACCTGGTGATATGTGGTCAAGCGATTTTGATTATGAAGGTATGTTAAAGTACGGATTAAAGGTAAATGAGAAAACGCCTATTAAGATGTTAAACAAATTATTTGATTCTGCAACGGATGTAAATTATCATACACCTTTTGCTAACTTAGGTATTGCAATTGATTGGATCGAAGATGGTGATAAGAAAGGTGCTAAAGATTACATAAAGAATTTTCACGATGACATTAAAGCTGAAATGAAAAGCCAAGGAATAAAATAAAACCTAAAAATATGAAATATTTTAAAACTCATTCTGAATTTTTAAATGAAGCAAAACTATCTACGATTCATAAAGCTGCAAAGAAAGGAAGTTATCCAGTATCTATTGTAGTTATTAAAGATGGAAAAGTGATCGCGCAAGAACTAGTTAAAACACCAGCAGAAGTACCTGCAGCATTTAACGTAATACAAAGTTATCATAAGCATAAAGGTGCAACTGTACATGTTGAATCTAAAACAGGTGAAAGATTATTTAGTGAATCTGCGGTTAATGAATTTGGCCCGATGGCTGGTTCCGGTAATAGAAATTATGGTTCTAATGATCTCGTAGACAGAATTGGAGAACTTGATGATATTTTAATGTATAATAGAAAGGCAGAAAGAGAATGGGAAAAAATATCTCAGAATTATTTAGACGACGGATTTGATGCTCCATACTGGAGTGATTTAAGCGATCAAGAATTACAAGCTGCAATTGATGATGCTGAATCTTTAATGAAAAAATATAGAATTAAAGAAAGTGAATCAGTTAATGAATCTAATCAAGCTAGATTAACTCATTTAAGAAAATTTGGAATTGCACCTAATAATCAACCACAGACTGGTGCTTATATAAAACAAGTAGCGAAACCTGGAAAATTCTTCGTGGATTGGAAAGATGCTTTTGATCTAGGCGATGTTGCATTAGAGTTTATTAAATCAGCCGGAAGTGAATCCGTGTTTGATATTATTGATCTTAAAACAATGAAACGTACAGGAAAACAATACTTCATTAAGAAAGGTGATTTGAAAAACTTAAGAACTACTTACGGTGTTCGAGTTAATGAATCAATTACTGAAGGTAAATTCAATAAGAGATCATTGATGAAAGCTATGAAAAAGGATGATGGTATGATTCAACTAGGTAACGGTCAAGAATATGTTATCTATAATCCTAATAATGGTAATGATGATAATGCTGATATGTGGCAAGATAAAGTTATTTTTGGATTAGACCAAGACGGAGAAGAGCATGAAATTAAATATTCTGATATTGTAAGATATGATGAATCAGCAGTTACTGAAGCAACAGATTTAAATGATCCTGTGTTAGTAGCATATAGAGCAACAAGCAGAGACCTTCCTAAATTGAAGATTCCTAAATTAAAATCACGTAGGTTAAGTTTTGATAAGTATATGGATTTATTAGATGCTAGGCTTGATATAGACCAACAGATTAAAGATTTACGTGATGAAATGGCTCAAACACTTAGAGACATGGAACAAGAAGCCGAACCAGAAGGTGGTGAAGTTGCAGATAGATATGGATCTACTATGATGAAGCAAGAAAAAGAATATACTAAACTAATGGCCAAGAAGGATAAGATCATGGCTAGAATTGATAAACACAGAATGGCTTAATTATGAGATATTTTAAAACATACGAAGGATTTAAAAAGGACTATATGAAAAAGATAGACCTTAAAGATTTTAAGAAAATCAAAAAAGGTACTAAGCTTATGTATATGGGCGGTAAAGTAGAAGTACTTGACAATAATGGTTATGTTTTGAAGTTAAAAGGAGAAGACGGTAGAACCTTTACTGTTAATAAATCTCAGTTTGATCATGGTGGAATGACTATGAGAGAATCAATTAATGAATTAAGAACATCACCAGTATCTGGTACAAAGGCTGGTTTTACTACATCGTTAGAAGATAGAAAATATGAATTAAAGAAAGATGCTAAAGGTGCTATTATTGGAAACTTTTCAAATGTAACCCTTCCTAAAGGAACTATTATTTATAATTTACCAGGTGGAGTATTTGCTGATCATTTTTCACTAAAGAACAAATATTCAAGTAGATCATCACAAGGTCCACAATATTTTGATAAGCCAACCTTTAAAGGTATAATGATTAAACAAACACCGGCTCTCTTATCATACATTGAAAAGAATAGTAAAGTTTTAGAATCATTTGATACAGAAATTATTGAAGCTGCACAAATTCCTAGTAACATTGAAAAATTTGCAAAAGAGAGAGGTGTTCTTAGAGATGTAAAGCAACTTGCTAGGTGGGCAGAAAAAGCTGGGTTAGGAATAAGAGGAGGTACTGCAATAGGTAAAGGTTATGATACACTTGTATTAGATTTAACTTATCAAGGTTCTGAAGTTTATTTTGATACTTATACTGGTAAAATTAAAGTAAAAGGACAACCTGTTAATAGTTGGAAAACTTTTAGCAAAGCTGTAAATGAATCATCTGAAAGAGACGGTACTGAAGCATCCGATGGTAAACATAAACATACTGATCATATTGAAGAAGATATGGAAGCTATGTGGAAAAAAGCTTATGGCGAAAAGTTTTCTACTAAATATCCTGGCGTTGCCAAAATCATAAGACAACGAAAGATAAGAGATCCTAGAGAAATTGCTAGAATCTGGAAAGAAACTTACGGAGAAAACTTTAAAGAAGAATATCCTGCCATGTGGGATATGTTATCCAAATAATTCTGAACATAAAAGAATTCCTAATTACCATTTCATTTTAATATTTCTTAAACCTTTTATTATTTTACCATATAATAATAAACAAACGGATTTATGATTAACTTATTACGAAAATGGTTTACTCCAAAATATAAAAACATTACAGAATTTGAATACTCACCTAGTGGGTTTCAGAAAGCAAAGAGGTGGGCAAAGGCTCAGCCACACCCATTTTTAATTAATCTTACTTTATGGGATTTTGTAGATAGCGGATGGATAGATTCGGAATATAAGTTACATGAAATAAATAAAGCAAAATCAGATGGCAGAACCGTTCGGAAATAAATGGAAAAAATATAAAATCTACCCTACATTGTTAACCCAAACAGGTAACAGTGTAGATAGCATAAAACTAAACACAGGGGAATCTAGCCTTAAGGGAGTTCAAGGAGTACAAGGTTTGCAAGGTTTGCAAGGTTTACAAGGCCCGGCAGCAGCACCGGCATCTGAATTCCCTGTTGGTGGAATTATTATGTGGTCTGGACAAATTGCAGATATACCTGTAGGATGGGCTCTCTGTGATGGGAATGACGATACGCCTGATCTTG
>Ga0233399_1000477_pt1 | contig 15465 bp, 11 predicted proteins | sample 43DmetaG_FD_182698 | JGI IMG/M metagenome (GOLD analysis project Ga0233399, IMG submission 182698) | Seawater microbial communities from Monterey Bay, California, United States - 43D | ecosystem: Environmental > Aquatic > Marine > Coastal | place: USA: California | collected 2016-11-08 | reverse complement strand
GTGAGTTTTAAAAATTATAAAAATTATTATAACAAAAATAATTATAATTAATTATATAATTATTTAATTTATTGAAAATAATAATTCTTATTATATATTTATCTATATTTATCTATAATTAATAAATTAATCTTAAAATGTAAGAAAATTAATCACCTGAAAATACATAAAGTATTCTAGGTAATACTATGCTATATTTACCTTAAGAGCAGTAGTTTATCTCTGTAGATGGAAATATTTGCTCTAAATTTGACAGCAATTTAGAATAGTAGGATCTTTTCGAGTTAAAAGCCTAATAATAGGAATCAGAGGACTCATCTCATAATATCAATTATGGTTAGTAAATCTTAAAGTTCAGCAATGAAAAATCTAGTGATAAGATTTATATCTCATCTTCTGGTTTCATGGCTTCTTGTTTCTTGGAAAAAGAAAATTTATTAGTGGCTAATAAAGGATTTACCCAAGGAGAACATTACTGGGAATTGATTACTCCTATTAATTGCAATGGAATGCAAATGGGAGTTGTAGAAGAAGACTATAACCTAAATGAACTCAATATTAACAAAGAAAACAGCAAAATTATCTTGTAAAGCTTCAGAACAACAACATCAAGAACTATTGGTAAATATTTATCATATATGATTTATTGTTATAATCTGATTTTAATATTACTTTATAATAGCTATAATTTATTTTTAATATAATTTATAGCTATAAAAATAGTAGTTTGTATAAATTTGTCATCATTATTAAAATATATGACACTTATTTTAATTACTTTATTTTATAAAAAATTTATATAATAATGTGATAAATTATAATGAATTATAAAATAATATTTAAGGTTTAAAGTTGAATTTTAAAAATTTGACATTATAATATTGGTTGAATTAAAATTACTAAGCCCATAGAATAAAATAAATAAAAAAAAATAAAAAGTATTATCCATGCATATTATTTATAAATACAAGAATTCCACCAATAGGAAGTTAAATAATTTTGAATCCATTCGTTTAAGACATTGAAAAGAATATATTGAAATATAGTAGTTAATAGATGATAGAATAAAGTGATGAAAAAAATGAGAATCTGATGTTAAAATTATTAAATTTATTTAATACTATAAAGAATATACAGTATAAAAGCAATAATAAAAACATGGATTTATACGAATCTTAATTTCATTATGTTAAGTAAAATAAAAATTTGATAATATAATAAAATGATAAATTAAAGCTAATAAGATAGAATAATATGAATTAATTTGATTTGAATAATTTATTTAGAAATAAGCCAAATTAACTGTAAGATATTGTTTATTTATAAATTAAACTTTAAGATTTGAAATATCTATTAATAAATTGTATGCTTAGTTTATAAAATGATATAATAATAAAATTAGTAGATTCAGTTTAATAATATTTAGACAATAATAATGTAATATTAAATAAATAATAGGTAAATAATGAGTTTGATAATGTTATGATATAAATTGAATATAAAAATGCATATGATGCAGTATAATACATGATAAATAATTAAACTAGCTTAACATAGATAGATTATATGAATTTATAAATTTTATTACATTTAGATGAATAATTATATTAAATGATATAACATTAAGATACATCTTAAGATATTTAAAATCTATATGAATAAACTAACCGTTCCTTTTCTTCTTTTAATAGACTATAAAGTTTGATGAATTATAGCCCATATCCTTATGATTAAATTCAATTAGCTGAACAAGTCATTTTAAATTTATTTAGGGAATACTCAATTCTCATGATTTATTATAAAATATTAGACATTTTTTAAACATTTCTTAAGAAACTGAATCATTATCATTGTTAAATAATATAGAAAAACCCTTACTATAATAATTATAAAATTAACTGCCTTAAAATAAAATGCTTGAAGGATTGCCCAATCCTAATGTTCCCCTTAATATTTCTATTAATAATTTACCATTTGTAAATGTCAAAGATCTTAAAAAAGTTTTAACTAATCAAGATTCACATTTTATAGTTACAGTAGATTAAAATGCATAAATAATAATATGGAATACTGAATTAACATTATATAATCTTATTCAAAACAATTTTAAAGAGAAATAAGATAACAAATAAATCAAGCCTCAAAATTCTGATGAAAAATAAGCTGTTTTTCATTAATTGATAAATGAAGATTTTTTTGACATTTATGATGATGTCAAAGATCAAGAGGAAAAAGACAAAAGTGAAGATGTTATTCCTGATTAAGATTTTCTAGTTTAATTAGTTTAGATGGGGTATTCAATTGAAGTCTCAAGAATAGCTTTAAAATAAGTAAAAAATGCTGGAATTCCAGAGGCTGTTGATGTCTTACCTTAAATTATATAAGATATAGAAAAAGAGAAAAAAATTGGAAAATTAGAAAAAGGTTTGAATTAGATTTGGGAATGTCCTGATTGTACTTTTTTAAATTAAAATCACAATCCAACATGTGATGTTTGTGAGAGATTACCCCCTTAATAAGCTTATTAGATTTTAGTAAAAGAAGAAGAAGAGGAAATTGAAGAAAAACCAAAATAACCAAATATTAATGAATCAATAAAAGAATAATTATAAGCTGCTGAAATAAAGAAATAAGATAAAAAGAAAAATAAGAAAGAATTTTTATAGAAATCAAAATTAGTAGGATAATTTTAATTTTTATCTAAAATTTCAAAAAGATATCCAATGAATGTGGGAGTTATTTTATAATATAATAATTAAATAAAAATACGTATAAGAAGATTTGGTTATTGTGATGAATATTTGAATTAATATTATACTTACAATAATAAATAAGAAAGTTAAGAATATATATGTAATATTTACGGAAGAGTTTTGCCTATAAAAAAAGAGAATAATTAAGAATTAGAGAATTTTTTATTTAGTTAAGAGTCTAGAAATACAATTGAAGTTTTAGGTCCTATATTTAATGGAAAAGATTGTAATATATGGGAAGAATTAGAGAGTTTTGACATAAATTTAGAGTCAGATTAAATTATAGATTACAAAATAGTGTAATATTAGGAATAAGATATAGAAAAATATAATTTATATGTTTTAACACAATAAGATAACATAAATTATTTGATTTAATATGATTTAAGCATAGTAAATTTTAATTATGAAACAAAAAAGAATATTTCATACAAATAAATATAGAAAACTTAATTAGATATAAAGATTATTGGTAATGCTTCATTATCAATTAAAAATAATGTCATATAAATATATAATCAAAATCAAATTTATAACATAAATGATTTATCATCTAAAAATTTAGATTTCACATTTGTTGAATTTAAAAAAGCATAAAAAAGTATTTATTTTTTATATTAATAGACATAGATTATATTGTTGGATAAAAAAATAATAAAAATTACATGTATTTTGACAAAAATCAATTTATTGTCAATAATTAAATTTAAGAGTAATAATTATAAGAGCCAAATTCATAAGATATAACATAAGATTTAATAAATTATATAAAGAAAATTATTTAACATAAATATTTATATTCAATTAGTAATTCATAGATTCAATCTTGTTTAGACTAAAATAATAATACAACAAAACATTATTGGCAATTCGAAAATTATAATCAAATTTATCAAATTGAGTTTGATCAGCCTTAATGTATAATTGGTGCATATTTAAATATCTATAATAATAAATAATAACAATAAAAAAAAAAACAATAAAAAGAAATAAGATCATCTATTTAAACAAATAATTTATTCATTCCACTAAGAGTAGCATCATTTAGTGGAGCACAATACAATTCTTAAACTTAAGTTTGTAATTTAGTCTATCCAAAAGATCAATTTATAAGTAATTATCCAAATACATCGTTTATTTTTGAAAATCTACATAAAAAAACTATGTTAGTTAATTCTGTAAAAGTAATTATTATTATAATTAGGTAATTTCATAAGAAAAACCGTAAAATGGTGGATATCCAATAGGATCTGGACTTGTTTTCACATCAAATACACTCTCTGAATTATTCAAAATTGATAAATTCATTAAAATGACACCATAATAATATAAATAATGGTTCATTACTAAAAAAGATTAAGAATTCTATCCTTGGGAGCCAGTTGGTTGCTTTTAAGAAGATAAATTTCATTTTGAGTTAGACGTGAAAAGACCAAGTAAATATGTTATGTTGATCCCCACAAATACTAGAAAAATTCCATCTGACTATACTAAAAATTTTGACACTTCATCGATTGAAATCCAATTTTTTGGAGTGTAAGGAATCGTGTTAGATGATGATAATGATATGTTCTAAATAGAGAACGATACAAAATGCTCAAATACAAATATAAATGTATAATATTATGCCGACAATTAATGGCATGAAATAAAAGAAATAAAATAAAACTAATAGACTTTTTAATTAATGAATATAAATGAGTTATATGTATAAAAGATAAGATTTTAAATAGACAAAGAATTGTAAGATGTAGCAGGTGTTTCTTTATAAGCATATACAAATTAATATTCAAAAACATAATATTAATAATTTATTAAATAATTGAACGATTATAATGTATTTTACAAAAAAATAGTGGATTAAATAGTAAGTGATTAGCAATAATTAAGAATAAACTCAATAAAATTAATGAATTAAATATTGGTTACTATGCCATAACATGTAATTAATGTTTTTAATGACTTAAATTTCGATTAGTTTATATAATTGAATATATTTTAATAAGATGGCTCTTATCTTATAGATGTAAAAACATTTGTTTATCATTTAATAAATAATTAAGATATATATAATAAAATATTATTGATAATATAAAATTGTCTTAAAAATATTCAAGATTATAAAATTACTATTTAAGGATTGTAAGGATTTATTATAATTCTTAACTTTTTCAGTTAAAATATTGAGGATGATACATTGCAAATTATATATCAAATAGCATAGAATATTAAAAAATTAAAAAAAGTAGAATATAATATATTGCGTACATAATATAATTTACCATGTTTATCATTCGAGAAATAACTATTTTCAAATTAAAATATTAGTTTAGTCGATACACATTTGTAATAAGAAGAATAATAATAAAGCTTCATTCCTATTAGATTTATTTCTACAAATACTTATTGTGGACAAGAGATTATCATCAATCTTTAATAAACTTATAGTATAAAAGAAATATTGTTCTCAATTGAAGGAAATCAAAAAAATAAAGAAATAAGTAAAATCATATAGAGACTAAATTTATAAATATATGAGGTTATACCTTAAGATAATGGATTTGTTAGAAAATTATTACATAATGAAAAAATATAAAACTCAATTTTCTTTTAATTAACAAATTTGGCTTATGATAAAAACAAATTTGAAGACTATTTTGAGGAAATTTAAAATTTAGATTGTTTAGGGATAGGAAATATAGATATAAAAGCAAAATATCTGATTATATAAATATCTCACTAATTATAGCCTCATTAGCAAACAATTGAAGAGAAAATTCCACCAAATTTGATTTTCCCTATGTTAAAAGGAGAAAAAAGCAATAAAAATTATGTAAATATAGTTGAGATAGACGAATAATTTGATAATATAAAATCAAAATAAGAATAAATTACAACATAAAATAAATAAAAATTTGTATAATAAGCAATTAATTCAAATAAATATTTTTATAAAAATGAATCTTTAGATAGTATAGACACGTAAATTTAACCAGATGAAAAAGAAAATTTATAAAATAGATTAGAAATTTTATAGAATGAGCTATCATAATTTTTGAATAATAATAGAGATAATAGAAATTCATAACAAGTTATTGATTTATGTAAATAAATTGAAGAGATATAAATAAAATTAATAAATAATAAACCATAAAATGTAAAAAATAACCTTGATTTTTAATATACTCTAGCTAATGAATTGAGCTTCTTTTTGAAAAAATGTTATAAATCTAAAAGAAAATAATTTAGTAATAAAGTTTTATTGATCATACAAGAAATATTTGAAGATTTCATCGTTTATGAATCGAATTATAAAAGCACTGAAAAAAAATTAATAGAAAGCTCCATCTCTTAAAATTACATCACACTTATTAATGAATTTTTCAAAAACTATATATCAGATAGACAATATTTACATCTTATAGTATCAATTATTAATAGCTTTTTATTAAAACCTATTAATCAAAAAGATTGTTAAAGCCAAACTTTATTTTCTTAAACGAGAGTCATTGATGCTTTAAATGAAATTTAAATCCCAAATGAAGAAATTTTATCTTTTATTGCTTAAAAATTGGGAATTTAATATAATTAATAAGGATTAAAATTCAATAAATAATTTATTAATCAAAAAAATTAAAAGGATGAAATATTTTCATTAACTTCTATTCTAAATTTATTAATAAAAGGATTTTAATAAATAGTTTCAGATTAGAATTATGATCCTATTAAGATTTATCATAAAAATATATATTGTTTATATTGCTAAAAAGAAAGAATCAAATACATAGAAGGTTTTATTAATTTTTTAATAAATATTTAATATATATAAATAAAATAGGATGCCGACTTAAATGTTTAAATTGTATTAATGTGAATTGCTGTTCAAATAATGAATGTTATTAAATTCATAAATCAGAATTTCCAGATCATTCATTTATTTACATTGAAGAGCCTCTTCCATTGGTTCCAAATAATATAGAGCCAAAGGAGTAATTACATTTACCATTCTCTTAAAAACTTCCATTAGATAAAAATCATGATATTCTTTGTTAAATTTGTTAAATTTTAATTCAAGATTAAGCAAGAATGATGTGTGCAAATTGTTAATAATATGACATATGTTATGGTTGTTTTTAATTAAATAAAAATGGTAAACATAATAAAAATCATGTTTTTATAAGATTGGATTATCAAATAATAAATAAATAAAAGTAGATATTTTAAGCATTGGATCCTATGTTATACCCTATAAAAAAAGAATAAGAAGAATAAATCAAAAAATAAAGAACTTTTAGTATCAATTATTATGACAATTTGGAACCACTTAAAATAAAAAGATTTTATTCACACTAATAAAATTAAGTATAATTTTTAAAAAATTAGCAACCTAAATAAATTCAAAATCTATTAGTTATGAATAAAGAAGATGATTTATATAAATTACCTAAATTAGACTATTAATAATCATTTATGGTTACTTTTGGAATTTGCTTATGGATATGCGATAATAATTAATTGTCAGAAATTGATAAAAAAAATATATTAAGTCTTTCATTTAAATTATTAAACTCTATTATGCTATTAACTAGCTAAGAAGGAATTAGAGAAATTCTCAAAAATCAGAATCATTTCTTAACACGTACTTATATTATATATTTTAAGTTATTTTTAATATATGGAAATACGGATCTAATTAAGAAATGGAATAATTAAAAGAATTTTTAAGATATTTGATATAACCTTTACCAGATAATTAAAAATAAGGGTTGAATATTGAATAATAAATTAAAAACGAAATAAAAAATCTCACTTTATATCATTTTTAAACATTTTAAAATTGGCTATTAGAATTTCCTTTAAAAAATTAATAATTTACATTATATACTTCATTATTTGGAAGCAATATATCACCAAATATATAGATATAACATTTAACTTTTAGTTTAGAATTTTTGCTAGATAGTGCCGATGATGTTTAGATAGAAAATGTAAAATTTTATTATAATATTTTATAATAATGATTATAATAATAAAAGAATAATCTATCTGACTTGATTCCCCTTGGTATATCAAAATCATTATCATATCAATAAGATTAAGAATTTAAGCCACAATCAGTAAATGTAGAGAATTAAATGTTTACAATGTATACAGTAAACAATTTGATAAAACTAATGACTCCAAATACTTTGAAAATCAGATAAAATTTTACATTTTAGTCATCTGCAAAATTATGGTCATTGACATTAAGAACAATTTAGAAATTTTAAGTCTAATAATTAATTGATAATAAGATTTTTGAGTAAATAGTGTAATGTTTCTTCTAATCTGAATATGAAATATAATCTATAGTTATAAGTAAAATATTGTCATTTACTAATAATTTAGTCTAAAAGTCAAACTCACAAAAAGAAATATGTAGTTTAGTAATAAATTTATTTTATATAGATCTTAGATTAATTTTTCAAATTTATTGATATTTAACAATAAAAATATGATAATATTAAATATCAATTATTAAAAGGATGGATGAATATATTATTATATTTATCATAACCTAAAACATAATCTAAATAAACTTACTGCAAATTAAGTTAGACTGGAACCTTAAATTTATTATAAAATATATCAATATATCTTAAAAAGTTTATATTTTTATATTTAGATAAATAAATTATGGTGGTAAAGAAGGAGTTGAAATGTCTAGTATTTTAACAATTTCGAAATTAGAATTGGCTGATGATCTATTTAAAATATTGTTAAATTCAGAATCTAGTAACGGTGTTTTAGCCATCAATGAACTATTTTAAAATTGTAGTAAAAATCAGCAATCATTAAAATAATCATTTACTAAGTAAATTTAAATTGAATATAAATATAAATTTAAAGGTTAATAGAATGGTATTTACTAAATAAAACATCAGAAGCTTGCTAATCACCATCAACAATTTTAATGAAATCAATATCTGACTAATCAACTTTGCTTTTCTTTACACTTAAAGAGTAAATATAATATTATAATAAAGTTATCAAGATGTTACAAAAATTTCGATATCTTGTCTTATAAATAGTTGTAAAAAACAAGATTTGATAATCAATAGTTTAGTGTCAACAAATTAATTATCTGCATATGTAGCACATAAATTAAATAAATAATGGTGTGAAATAATGGAAAGTTTATTTACAATTTGGGTAACTAGTGATAGTAATGCATTGCATGCAGCTTTTGCAACATAAGGATTAGAATTTTTATTGGATAAGATTGGAGTTTAGAATAGCACAGATAAATTAAGTTAACTATAAGGAACAGATTTAGAGTGGAAAAATGAAAAATAAAACGAAGATAAAGAATTGATATTTTAAGAGGAAGAATTTGCTAATGCAGTTTAAATAATAAATTAACCAAATTAAAATGTATAAAATTGCTCACCAGATTGGTCAAATTATAAAAAGGTAAAATATTTGAATATTAAAGGGTAATAAATCAAAATTATTTGTAATTGATATGATAAATACTTTTTATGATGAGTATGAATTAGTGATATAATTAAATAATCCTGTATAGATAAAATATTTATCTATGGGTTTTAATTCAAGCACTGTTGAGTTTCAATAAAAAGTATTGGGAGTTCCATCATCTATTTTATTAGAGGGAGGAATGACTACTTCTTCCTTTTAACCTTTAGGAGTATTATACCCTATCAGTGATTATGGATATAGTTTATATAGTGTTGAAGTATTTAGAAAAAATTTCACTGAATTAAAAAATGATAATAATTTGAAAATTAAAGACTAAATCAAAACTTTGAATTATCCAACTGTTAAATATTTGAAATTTATCATACGAAGACCAAAAATCACTTTTATTGAATAATACAGTATATTAAATGGAAAATAATTTTAAAATTTATCATGCAGTATCTCTTTTTTAAGTATAACGGGATATGATCTTAATAAAATACCAAATAATATATTAAATTATATTCAAAATGTATAAAAAGATATGGCCTTGAGAGTTATAGGTATTTTTTAATAAATTAAATTAATAATAAAGGTAAATTATGCGATCCTACATATACAGATACACTAAATATTTTAGCCAATAATTAAGATGTTGTATAGAAAATCAAAGTTAATTTTTAAATGATGTAAAATATATTAAATAATTATAAAAATTGGTTAGTTCCTGTATTTTTGGTATATTTTTAATAAAAAAAAGGCAATAGCAACACACAATCCAATAATGGGAGATTGGTTAACAGAAAAGTTTTTAGAATTTAAAAGAGGTGAGTCTCATTCAAAGTTATTATTAGATATAATATTAATTTCGCCATAATATTCTTTCTAAAGAATAAAAATGGTATATTAAACAATAATAAAATCAATATAAAATTTAGTATTCGTAGAAACATTCTGTTCAGCAGGTAAAAATAATATATATAAAAGTTCGAATGATAGAGACATAAGAGTAGCTTGATTTTGGAAAGAAAGAAATTGATTCAATATTAGATTACTTTAATTATAATAATTAAAAATAGATTATAAAATTGTTAGTTACTTTAATTTATCAATAATTCAATTTTGAATTACTTTAATATACATAAAATAATTTATGGGATAAATTTATTAAATTAAAAAAATTTGAGTATCTTCCTTTATTGGGGTGCTTAACTATTGGATGCGATAAGGGATTAAATTGGCTTACTAAAGATAAATTGGAAGCATTATTAAAAAAAATTATTAAAATTCTACAAACTTTTTCACCAAAAAAACATAAAAAACTAAATAATTTGTTAAATTTTTTAAGTTGTATAATATAGTGTAAAAATGAAGATATTAATAATATTATTGTTTAATATCACATTGATATATATTAATCATTAAAAAATACAAAGAATAATGATTTAAAAGATCTTGAAATAGTTAATTATGAATTAATTTTCAAAATCTTAAAAGATTTAGTATTAGGTGATAGTGGATTATAATAGTAATTCATAAGTTATTTAATTGAAGATTTAGCTAGCTTGAATAATAAAAAGGTTGTAATTTTTGCTGAATAATTCTTAGTGCCATTTTTAAATGCAACATAAGATGTACCTGTTTGCTTTCATCCATATTATCTTGATTAAAAAAGGTATCTTTATAAAATATAATATAATATAATATTATTATAGATATGCTTATTAAGGATTTTTATACACAAACTAAACAAATGAAAAAGATTAATTTGCCTCTAATATATTTTCTAAAAAAGAGAAAGAATTATTTTAAGACGCTATAAAGCCTATAACTGATAAGCTATTTAATAATAAAAAATTCTAGTTTAATTTAGTACTAGAATAATAAACTGGTAAATAAACAGAGAAATTAGAAGATATTTCAATAAAAATATAAAAATAATTATTATAAAACGCTCCATTCCTTATAATAATGCAAGGAAATAATGGTGATAAACCATGTAATATGGGAGTCTTTTGTACTCAAAATATGCTAGATATCAGTGACAATAGTCAATCTTATGATTCATATTATAACATACCATTTGCTGATAATTGCTTTTTGTTTTACTCTGAAAATGATTAAATTCATTATTTCCATTTAAATTTCTTAGATTCTGATGTCAATCATTTTGGATTCTTTGCTATATATCAAGATCAAAATATAAGTTTAGGGTTTAATGAAACTATATTCATTAACTTTGAATAATTAAATTAAACTTCTGTTGATTATGATCCAAGTTAATTCAAAATGTTAAATTTAGGAAAACCAACATCAACATCAGTAAAAAATACTAAAATTTTAATATAAAATACTAAAATTTTATTAATACTAAATTAAATTACTAAATTAGATGCCTGAGTAAATTAATGATTTTGTACTAAAAAAAGTAGAATATTGGTCATTAAAATAATTGTAATAAGAAACATAATAAAATTAAAGTTTTACATTGCAAAATTTCTTTATTAAAAAAACATAAAATAATCCATAAGGATATTACAGAAATAATCCAGTGATGTATTTACCAATAGACATGAGAATAAAAGACATTTCATATAATGTTTTATAAAAAAAACATAATTATATAATATAAGGATAAGAAATAGATGGAAATCTTAAAATTCGTGATATTTATGATAAATGTACTATATTTTATAAAAAAAGATAATTAAAATAAGATATTAGATATTTGTTTTAATATAAGTAAAAATGAATAAGAGGATAAAAATGAGGAATTATAAATATAATTATTCAGTTTATTTGAAACATTTTAAAAATAAGGAGGAGTTTAAAAATTAATCGAAGTTTTATTGAAAAGTTTAACTTAATGGAAAAATAAAGATAGAAGTCAAAAATGGTTTATGTGGGTCAAGGTAATATTATCATTTTTTCTAAGGAAATTGCAAGTTTCTCAGAATTGGACTCATTTTTCAGCTTATTTATTAAAAATAAAGTCTGTATTGATCTTTTATTCAAAATTTTATCATAAGAGCCAGATCTCGAAAATGATAAAGATAAAATTAAAAAAGTATCATATAATAATTTATTAGTGGTAAGAAGAAGAATAAAAAGCAGTTAAATTCTCTTATAAAATACTAGCTTAAGTTTTCTTATATGAAAATAGCTCAAAAATTAGAATTTAAGCATTAGAAAAATAAATTATTTAAAGTATTTTTGACAGACTTGTATATTATATAATGAAAGGCTTATTTATCAAAAGAAACATAGAGAAAATGGGTTGATGACGTATAAAAATAAGAAAAAATAGTTAATAAAGATATAAATGATTCAGATAATAAATAGAAATCTTTAAAGAAAACAGGGGTAGGATATGGGTCTGATAATGCAGGTTAAAATTAAAGATGGAATATTACAGAATATTAAAAAGAAGTTGCTTTAAAAAATGAATAGATTCAATAATTATTGTAAATATTAGAAAATTTCTTTAATTTTGAATAATGGGAGCCACCGAGTACTATTATAGATATGGTATTCTAAAGTTGTTTATTACCCATGATTGAAAGCGATTTTAGATCAAGTAGTTTACTTGAAATGAGTAAATATAGCTAAATTTATAACTAAGAATTAAGTAAAATTTATAAAATATAATATTTAAATAATAGATTTGGTGAAGATATTCTCATAACATAAATCATTAATACCATTTTTGAAAAATATAGATTAACATTATCAACCATCATAGATAGAATCTATATATGATTTATTAAAGAAATTGAAGGATGTAGCAGACATATTTTTGAAAGTGCACTCATTAGCGCAAAAAACCAGCGTTTAATAAAAAGATGATATACTATTTTTAGCTGAAAATATATTAAATACATTATAAATAGTGGAAAAATCTTTTAAATCATAGTATAAATAAAATGAATTTGATGACATATTATAATTACCATTGGATTAAAAATATAGATATTTATTGAAAGATCTAAGATTTGGATATATGAATATGAAAAATAATAACAATTATAGTCATCATTATCATACATTAATAAAATCAAATTAAACACCCCCTTAATCTAAAATTATAAGATTGGTAATAAAATTTATTATTTATAAAATAATTTATAGGCGTAAGAGTTTGCTGATATTTCATCATCATTGCCTATCGAACATACAAACAGTATATTTGTAAGATGTGATGAAAATAGAGTTGATGTACTAAAAGCCTTGATCATGGGAGCAAGTGATACCCCATATGCTCATGGTGCTTTTGAATTTGACATCTATTTTGAAGATACCTATCCTAATTCACCACCTAAAGTTAATTTAACCACTACTGGACAAGGAAAAGTTAGATTTAATCCTAATTTATATACATGTGGAAAAGTGTGTCTTAGTTTACTAGGAACTTGGAGAGGTAATTATTTGAAATAAAAAATATATTTTTGGAAAATTTTAAAAATTTAAAAAAGGGAATGCAAGTGAGAATTGGGATCCAAAACTGTCAACATTACTTTAAGTGTTGGTATCAATATAAGCTATAATAATGTCTGATGATGTTTATTTCAATGAACCTGGATTTGAAGGCGAGGCTGGTACAACTGAAGGTTAAGATAAAAATGAAGCTTATTGTAATATTGTAAGATATTGTAACATATCATATGCGATGATAGATTAAATAACAAATCCAAGTAAAGGATTTGAAACTGTTATAAGAAGACATTTTTATTTAAAAAAAGATTTAATTATGGCCGAATGTAGAAAATGGGTTGAAATAAGTGAAAAAAAAAATGCATATTATTGTGGTTTAATAAAAGATCATAACTCAAATTGGTGTAATAAATTCAAGGATAAAGGAAGTTATTCAACAATGTTGAAAGTTGTTGTTGCAAAATTAGAAACTGAATTGAAAAATTTAGAATTGCCAACTATTGTATAAATATAAGAAAAAACTGATAAAATAGAAAAAACTGAGACAATAAAATAAACTTAAGAATAAAATGAATAAGTGAACGTAGATTATGATAATAATATAGAAAATAAAGAATTAGATTTTGAAGATGAAACAGTTAAAGATAGATGGAGTAGAAATATAGGAGTTATGGGAATTGAAGCTTTAAAAAAATAAGCTAAGGCTTAAGTATATTTATTCAATATATCTGGATTGGGGGTTGAAATAGCCAAAAATATTGTATTATCTGGGGTTAAGAGATTAACAATATTTGATAATTAATACACATAAAATTAAGATTTAAATGGGCAATTTTATTTATAAGAATAAGATTTGAAATAATTGAGAATATCTTGTTTATAAAAAATATAGCATTTAAATAACTATGTTAAAGTTGATAGTGTGAATAGTAAATTACCATAAACAGAGCATGATCTTGATATTTTGAAATTATTTGAATATAACGTAGTAGTGATGACAGAAACTGATTTATAAACATAAATACTAGTGAATGAATACTGTAGAAAGCATAAAATAAAATTTATATCAAGTGATGTTTATGGTGTATTCTCAAGAGTATTCTGTGATTTAGGTGAGAAATTTGAAGTTTTAGATAAAAATGGTGAAGACTGTAATGAATTGATAATAAAAAATATAACAAATGAGAAATAAGGAATAGTTGAGTTATTAAAAGGATAAGCACATAATTTATAAGACGATGATGAAATAGTGATATATAATGTAGATGGAATGTAATAGAATATAATGGTTGATAAAACTTAAGATTAGAAAATAAGTAGTATAAATGAGAGTATACATAAAATCAAAATAATAAATAAAGACAGTTTTTCAATTGGAGATACTACAATGTTTAGTCAATATATTCGATAAGGTTTATGTAAATAATTGAAAATTCCTTAAAAATTAGATTATATTTCATTAAAATCATTATTGAATGAAAAAGTTTTACAACTTGATGATAATTTATAAGTGCATGATTATATGAAATTGTCTAATTAGTAGATATTACACTGTTGTTTCTTAGCTCTAGAGGAATTCTAATAAAAACATCAAAGAAAACCTTAACCTTGGAACGAAAGCGATTATAAAAAGTTTAATTAATCAACGCATAAATTTTTAATCTAATATAACTATGAATCAAGTGAAGAAACTAATAAATTAATTGAATAATTTAGTTATACATTATAAGGGTCATTCCCTCCATTATAAGCATTTATAGGTGGATTTGTGGCATAAGAAATAATTAAAGCTATAACCAATAAATTTACACCTCTTAAATAA
>Ga0233399_1000472_pt1 | contig 15586 bp, 9 predicted proteins | sample 43DmetaG_FD_182698 | JGI IMG/M metagenome (GOLD analysis project Ga0233399, IMG submission 182698) | Seawater microbial communities from Monterey Bay, California, United States - 43D | ecosystem: Environmental > Aquatic > Marine > Coastal | place: USA: California | collected 2016-11-08 | reverse complement strand
AGAATCCTTTACATGAATATGCCAATAACAACGTCTTTAAACTTGATCTTAATAAAAAGCAAATCTCCTATGAAGGTAACAGCTCAATAGCATTAAACGGCAAACCTGTTTTTACTGATAACACCACCACAATGATCCTAAGAAAAACAGGGCTTATAATTTTGGACTGGAAAAATAATTTAGTAAAAAAGTTTAACACTAGTTGGACCCCAAAAGTCTCCCAAAAGTTTAACGTGTTCTTAGTTGAAGATGAGTTTTATTATATAGAGCAAAACAAAGGAACTTTTAAATTAGCTTCTTCAAAATACAATTTTACCGAACTAAAACCTTTTTTTGTCTCAGAAATCATCGAAGTTAATAGGATTAAATTTCTGTTTATTGGATTAGCCTGCTTTGGGGTTCTAATGTTAATTTATTTCTATTTCAAAAAATTCAATCAAATTAAATTACATAAAACGCATTTGCAATACAGGTTCAAAAAGTTAGGAATTAATGAGTTTGAATATGAAATTGTAAAGGTTTTATCACTCAATCAAAAAATAACTACAAACCAAATACATGGGTTTTTAAACACAAAAGACCTTCATCCAAACCACGTATATAGATTGATCCCAGAAGTAATGCGAGATCTCGCCAAAACATTCAATCTTTTGACCTCAAATAATAATTTGGTTTTTTCAATCTCCAAAAACAAGACAGACCGAAGAATTCGCGAGTATCTATTGGCTAAAGAATTTAAAATCAGAGTCAAAAAGTAAATCGTATCTTTTTTGATATTTCTCTAGCTATTATAGAATTTGAGCTGCTTTTGTTTGGACAACGCAACGGTTATAAAAAACCAAAACGATGGTTTTATTTTCTTCTTAAAAAATTGAGAATTATAATGTTATAAGTAAATTTATTAATATAAATATAATTAATTAACACATTAACTATTAATAATTATCTCTATATGTTAAATTAATCATAATTTTATATAATGTTTATCTATTTTAACAAAACATTAAACAAAACTTACATTTAATATTATTTTTTTGTTGATCTAAAACAAATACACATTTATGAAAAATTTATTGAAACATTACAAACTACTTTCCCTGCTATTTGTAGGCCTTATGACAATTTCTTGCAGCGACGATGACGACTCTCCTGCTACAAATCCAGATCCAGAACCATCGACCATTGTTGATATTGCTATTGCAACACCTGATTTGAGTATTTTAGTTGAAGCACTTCAAGCAGCTGATGGAGATTTGGTTTCCGTTTTAAGTGAAGGTGAATTTACGGTGCTAGCGCCAACAAATGCTGCTTTTGAAAGCTTTCTATCCGCTAACGGATTCGCATCTCTAGACGATGTTCCAACAGATGTACTTTCTAACATTCTATTGAACCACGTCATTACCGGTGAAGTCCGGTCTTCAGCTTTAGCTGATCTTGGTGCGGGGTATTCCTCTACCAATGCCACCAATGCTGATGGGGACAATTTAAGTTTATATTTCAATACCACTGACGGTGTTATGTTTAATGGTGTTTCAAGCGTAGCAACCGCAGACGTTGAAGCATCAAACGGTGTTGTTCATGTTGTTGATGCAGTTATTGGATTACCTACTATTGCTACTTTTGCAACGACAAATGATGCATTATCCACACTTGTTGCAGCACTTTCACATGCTGATACAGGTTCACCTACAGTTCCATGGATAGACACTGTTTCTGATGCTTCAGCAGGACCTTTCACGGTATTTGCGCCATTAAATGATGCATTTCTTGACTCCGAAAGTGGAATACTTGCTGAATTAGACTTGACTGGATTTGGCGAAGGCGAAGGCGAATTAAACGCAGCAACTACAGACGCAGTACTGTTAATGCATGTTGTAAGCGGCAATATTCAATCTTCTGGACTCCCTAACGGAACTGTTTCTACACTAGGTGGCGATATTACAGCAAATAACACAGATTTCACATTAACAGATTCAAGGGATCGTGTAAGTAATATTATAACGTCTGTAGTAAATATACAAGCCGTTAACGGAGTTGTACATGCTATTGATAAAGTGATATTACCGTCTTTACCTTAATTTAGTTACATACTTATATAAAAGCCGAAAACGAAAGTTTCGGCTTTTTTTTGATTTAAAAACGAAATAGTTATTTTAGAATAAAATCATGAAACCAATAAGAGTGTATAGGAAATTAATAAAGGTCTATAACGCTACCTTTAGTTTTCCTTCATTTCTTTAGGAACCAGTGGATTCATAATTTTGAACCAAAGTGGAGGTATAAAACTCAAGAGAATAGAAGCGGGGTACCCCAAAGGTAAGTTAGGACTCTGTTCATAACTGTTTAGAAGTTGGTATTTTTTGGAGGATTTATAATGATGATCGCTATGTCTTGTTAGCTCATACAATACAATTCTTCCAATATTAAAATTAGAATTCCAAGAATGCTGCGGCTGCACACGTTCGTATCTTCCAGAAGCAGTTTTAAATCGTCTCAGTCCATAATGTTCAATATAATTGATGCTTTCTAAAAAAAGAAAAGACACAACTCCACTAGCGATAGCAAATAACATCGTATCAATTGAAAAGAAATAGAAGACTCCAAACAGATAGGTGGGTTGGATTAAATGGTACCAGAGCATGTCATTTTTCACAGAAAAGAATGGATATTTTTTAGTGGTCAAAAGATTTATTTGATGTTTCCAAGCATCTACATATTGTTTTGTCACAGAGGTGATCCAAAACGAAAATACCGTCTGATTATATTTGGCTGTTGCACCATCATTTGGCGTTGCAACGTTCATGTGATGCCCAAAATTATGTTCTATATAAAAATGCATATACAGGCAAGGGATGTATAGGCATTTTCCCATAAATCGTTCGAAATAGGGAGTTCTATGTCCGAGCTCATGTGCCACATTAATGGCATTTGTTGCTAATAAAATTCCCGTAGATAGCCCTAAACCAATGAATTCATAAACATCATATTCTTGTGTTTCAATTTTAGTACACACCAGAAATAGGAGTCCAAAAACAATAGGGAGATTTAAGTAAAGCATCACATCAAAAATCCATTTTGATTTTTTGTCATTTACTTGATCTTTAGAAAGATTTTCAGATCGACTTCCACTTATGATATCTAGAATAGGGAGTATTATAAACGCATACATTACGGTAGTATATGTTCCCAACCCTACGGATTCAAATGAAATGAACACTGAAAGAGGTACAGAGTAGGCAAAAAGGTATTTTAAATCTCTCACCTTCTAAAGGTATAAAAAAATAAATTAAGCACTAGTTCTTAATCAACTGTCTGCCCCGTTTATTACACCAAACGACCGCTTATTACATTAAACAGCCGTTAGTTACTTTGGGCTAGTAGATTGCTTCAAAGCTATCTTTCTTTGCTTACGGTGACATCAAATTAGTTGCTTTTAAACATAAATTCAAGAATATCTCAAAACTTACAACCTCAACATGAAAAAACATACTCTATTTTTATTTCTTATTGGAGGATTTCTGTCATTACAGTCACAAGCCCAAGAATCAAGATCTAATGATTCTATAAATGAAATGCACAGCACATTTATCCTGAAATTAGGGGCTAATTTAGTTGATAGCTCAGGTGATACGGACCCTTTTACGTCATTCTCTGATTTTGATCAAATGGCTTTTTCGGACAACTATAATATTGAATTAGAATACCGTTTTAGTAAATGGTTTAGTATGGCGGTCTCTATGGGTAACAATAAATGGATAGCCAATAAAGGAAATATTGACGGAGTAATCGTTAACACAGATCAAAAGTATTTAGCATTAGATCTCGATTTAAAGTTTTATTATGATGAACGCTTTGATTGGTTTGACCGAAATGATTGGGTAGAGCTTTACCTTCATGGTGGTTTGGGTACAGTAGTTCAGGCAAACACATCAGGAGTTAGTCTAAATTTTGGTCCTGGTGCTAATTTTTGGATCACCAAACAATTTAGAGTCAACGTTAATAGCACATGAAAATGGATGTTAAATCATGGTGATAACTTGTATAATTCAAATCATATTCAATATTCAGCGTCATTAATGTACCGATTTATTAATAACGATGATGACAATGACGGAGTCAAAAACAGTAATGATGACTGTCCAAACGTTGCTGGAGTTGCTAGTAATAATGGCTGTCCAGAAGAAATAAATGATCGCGATGGTGATGGTGTCGTTGACGCAATAGACAACTGTCCAGATATTTATGGAGATTCTGTAGGGTGCCCCAAAACCGTCTTAGAAGCTGACTCCGATGGAGATTCTGTCATGGACTCAGTGGATAACTGTCCAAAAATAAAAGGGTTGCCCACAAATAATGGCTGTCCATTGCCCGACAGTGATAATGATGGCATCGTTGATTCAGCAGATAAATGTCCTACAGTTCCGGGAATCGAATCCAATAATGGATGTCCTTACGAAGAAATAGTGATTGGCACTACAGAAACGCCCATAAACACTATGATGAAACCGATTTTGTTTAACAATGGGAATGCTAATTTTAAACAAGATTCATATCCGATTTTAATAAAAATAACCAAAATGATGAAGCAATACCCTGAAGCCAAATTTAAGGTTGAAGGTCACACAGATGCTGTTGGGTCTTATGAATTTAATAAACGTTTGTCTCAAACCAGAGCCAACGCGGTTCGTAATTATTTGATAAATAGTGGTATTCCCTCAGAAAACTTAGTTGCTGAAGGGTTTGGAGAGACAAAACCGACAGCCTCAAATTTAACAAAAGAAGGCCGCCGCCTTAACCGTCGCGTAGAAGTGATTAGAATAAAATAAACTAATATGCACATCGCACGCCTCTAGAAGAAAGTTTTAAAACTTTCTAGAGATGTTTTAATAGCACCCCAAAACATATCTATTGATACAGTAACTGTTTTATTTATATGATTGAACTACCTACCCTTTATAGTCTTTATGAGTTTAGCACAAGAATTTGGATTAATGATATGTTGTTCTCACATCCAATATTTTTAAAACCACTCGGCTTACCATCAGCCCTTTATTTAACTATTTTGATATTTGGGGTTACTTTTTTTACAGCCCTAGGTGTCATTCCTCCAATGATTAGGTTTGCATATCGGTTTGCATTAGTAGATTGCCCTAATTCAAGAAAACATCACATCAAATCTACACCTGTTTTAGGAGGGCTAAGTATATTTACTCGAGAAAATAGAATATGAGGACTTTTCCGCAGTATTTATAACAGCTTTTCAAGAATATGCGGTAACAGCTTTTAAATTCAATGCCATTGATTTCCTTTTAAAACCAATAGATCCAAAGGATTTAATATCAACGGTTAATATTCTTGAAGAGAATCTTAAAAACAAGCTGTTTACGACGGACTGTCAATTACAATCGACCAAAACATCAATTGAAACCAAAACGTCTGATTATAATTTTATAGCAATTCCATCAACAAAAAAAATCGATTTTATCAAGATAGATGATATCTTGTATTTTGAATCCGATGGAAGATATACAATAATTCATCTTAGGGATAAGACAACCTTCTTTGTCTCTAAAAATATTGGAGAGTACGATAAGATTTTAGCTCCAAAGTATTTTTTTAGAATTCATAAGAAATATTTAATAAATCTTAAGTACATAATAAATATCAATAATTCTGATGGAAGTCACTGTGAACTTGCCGGAAACCTTGTATTACCTGTTGCAAAACGAAGAAAAGAAGATTTAGTATCCTTTTTAAATATCAAGTGATTATAATTTTTTGTAATCCTATAGTAACGTCTCCTTTGCTTATCTAAACTTATCCCTCATTTACATTAGTTCAAATTTCAAAATTTCCTTATCTTGGACCTTTGTTTTTGTAATGAGGATTATTAAGTATATTTTAGTAGTATTAACCACTTTTGTGTGCTCTGCTCAAGAGCACCCTCCCGTAATGGCTTATAATCCAGAGAACTACGGCGCTCAAAATCAAAACTGGAGTATTTCTCAAACCACTGATCAAATTATGTATTTCGCCAACAACTCCGGTTTATTGGAGTATGATGGGATGAATTGGAACAATTATCCGGTTCCAGATAATTCTATTGTGAGATCAGTTAAGGCAGTTGGCAACCAAATTTATACAGGGAGTTACATGGATTTTGGAGTCTGGGAGCGAAATACTAAAGGCATATTAGAGTACACATCTTTAGTTCAAAAGTTAGGCATTGAACTCGCCGAAGACGAACAGTTTTGGGATATTATTAAACTAGATGATTGGTTGATTTTTCAATCGCTTTCTAGAATCTATTTAGTTAATGAACAAGCAAAAGAATCAACGTATATTGAATCCGATTATGTCATCTCAAATATCTTTGAAGTAGAAGGCGTATTATTTTTCAATCAGTTAAGTAAAGGACTTTACAAAATAATCGATGGAAATGTTGAGCTTGTTAGTGACGACCCAAGATTAAAATCTGATAATATTGCGGGTTTAATTGAACATAATGACCAACTCGTAATAATGACGGCATCCAATGGGTTTTATTTCTTGAACAATAAGAAATTAACACCATGGAAAATTGATCCTAAAGTCAACCTGAATGCACTTACAATTTACAGTGCCATTAAGTTAAAAGACAACAGTATTGTTATTGGAACAGTGTCAAACGGGATTTATCATCTAAGCCCACAAGGAACTCTAAAATACGACCTTAACTTCGAAAAGGGTCTGAGTAATAACACCGTCTTATCGGTCTATGAAGACTACCAGAATAATTTATGGTTAGGACTTGATATTGGAATCAGTCATATAAATCTTTCATCTCAATTTGTAGTTTACAATGACACAAAAGGAGCCATCGGAACCGTTTACACCTCTGTATTGTTTGATGATTATTTATACTTAGGTACAAACCAAGGATTATTTTACAAGCAAAGAGATGTGAACTCTGACTTTACCTTTATTGAAGGCACAAATGGTCAAGTGTGGAATCTTAAAGTTATTGATAATCAAATTTTTTGTGGTCACGACCGTGGAACCTTACTCATTAAAAACAAAAAATTACAGTACAGCATTAGCCAATCGCTTGGAACATGGGATTTTAAACGTCTTAGCGATAATCCAAATATCATATTACAAGGAAATTATAACGGATTAAGTCTTTTAGAGAAGATACAGGGGAAGTGGCGTTATAGAAACAAAATTAAAGGCTTTGATATATCAAGTCGTTTTTATCACTATTTAGGTGATAAAATATATGTCAACCACGAATTAAGAGGGTTATATGAACTCAACATAAATGAAGAGTTAACAGCAGTCACAAAAGTTTCAAACATTACTCCAATGACCAAGGGGAATGGATCGAATTTTATTAAATTCTCTAAAAATTATTATTATACCTCTTCTCAAGACGTTTATAGGTATAATTCAGATGCAACATTTACAGATTCAGAACCCTTCAAAGATGTACTGAAGGGCTTTTCAACTCGAACAACAATAATGGATGTTAAGGACTCTGAAGGTCTTAAATGGTGCTTTGCAGACGATAATATTTTGATAATTAGCTCAGGAAGTGTCACACAAACCCCAAAAGTCGAAATTATCCCAGTGGCAATATCTAACTTTAAAAGAGTCGTTTCTGGTTTCGAAAACCTAACAAGAATTGGTGCAGACGAATATCTTTTAGGCTCTGCATACGGATATTTTATTTTTAACTCAGACACCCTTAAACCTAATCATATTTACAACCTAAAAATCAATTCTGTTGAAGCGAGTAATATTAACGAAGACAAATTTAGACTCGACTCAACAAACCCAAAAAACCTAGACCCTGAGAGTAACAATATTTATATAAGTTTTAGTATCCCACATTATGACAACATCGTCAGCAAAAAATACTCTTACAAATTAGAAGGATGGTCTAACTCTTGGTCTGATTGGAAATCGGATTCACATCAAGTTTTTGAAAACTTGCCTTATGGAAGCTATGAATTTAAAGTAAAAGGCAAAATTGGGAATTCCGAAACATTAAACGTCGCCTCATACTCCTTTGTGATTGACCGTCCTTGGTACCTTTCAAATATTGCAATCACTATATATGTAATCATCTTTATTGTTTTATGGATTCTAATTCATAACCTATACAAAAGATATTACAGAAAACAACAACAAAAACTTCTTCAAAAATCTCAGGAACAACTCGCGCTTAAAGAGCTTGAAACCTCTCAAAAATTTATGCAGTTAACAAACGAGAAACTAAAGCTTGATATCGAAAGTAAAAACAGAGAATTAGCCGTTTCTACAATGAGTTTGATTAAAAAGAATGAGTTCTTAAACAGCATCAAAACTGAACTGAAAGAAAAAGACAATCAACAGGACATTAAAAAAGTAATTCGAATTATTGACAAAAATCTAAACAATACAGACGATTGGAAACTTTTTGAAGAAGCGTTTAACAATGCCGATAAAGATTTCCTTAAACTCATAAAAGAAAAGCATCCAGTACTCACTCCAAACGATCTTCGTTTGTGTGCATATCTCCGTCTAAATTTATCCTCTAAAGAGATTGCACCACTGTTAAATATCTCACCACGAAGCGTTGAAGTAAAGCGCTATCGCTTACGTAAAAAAATGGATTTACCTCACGAATTTAGCTTAACAAATTATATTTTAGAAATATAATAACCCTACAAACTCTTTTCACACCCATACATAGGCACTACATTTAGAGTTTTTTAATGTTGTATATGTAAATTTTATTGATCTCAAATCAACAGTTTTAACCTTTAAAACTAAGATTGTGTTAAATAGAATACATTTTTTTTGTGTTGTATATTTTTTGTAGCGTTAGTTTTTAAGGATTTAGCAATTGGTTGTAGTAGATTTATAAAAAACTAATCCAAACCAATATTTATGAAAAAAATATGTTATTCCGTACTGATGACTTTGGCGTTTGCTTTTACAGCCTACGCTCAAAACACAACAGTAAGCGGGACAGTAAAATCGAGTGTTGATGGCCTCCCTCTTATAGGAGTTAACGTCATCGTCAAAGATACAAGCACTGGTGCTGTATCAGATTTCGATGGAAATTTTACCATTACAAACGTACAGCCGAATGCAACTTTAGTCTTTACCTACATAGGGTTTCAAACTAAAGAGTTACCAGTATCGGCAAATATGAATGTTTCTTTAGACGAGGACAACGAAACTCTGGATGAGATTGTTGTAATTGGATATGGAACACAAAAGAAAAAAGAAGTTACAGGAGCCGTTACCGTTTTAGGATCCAAAGCAATTGAGAAACTAAATCCTGTAAGAGTTGAACAAGCCTTACAAGGTCAAGTAGCTGGTGTCAATGTAACCTCTGGTTCAGGATCACCTGGAGCAGGATCAAACATTAGAATTAGAGGGGTCTCTACAAATGGAGATAGTGCGCCTTTAATTTTAGTTGACGGGATCAGAGTAGGAGATTTATCTGCGATTAACCCAAGCGATATCAAATCTATTAATGTTCTAAAAGATGCAACCGCTGGTATATATGGAGTTCAAGCCGCGAATGGGGTTATCTTAATTACAACTAAAACAGGGGTAAAAAATACAGAACTAAAATTTCAATTTGACTCCTACACAGGAATCCAACAAACTAGTAAAAAACTGGATTTATTAAATCCAACGGATTTTGCAATCTACGTAAATGATGCTGCAGATGAGACAGAGTTTTTTGTTTATCCACAAACAGGCACGGATTGGCAAGATGAGGTTTTTGAAACGGCGATCATATCAAATCTGAATTTGAGCGCTAGTGGTGGTACTGAAAAATCGGCTTACTCTTTTGGAGTGTCTTATTTAGATCAGGATGGTATTGTAGGACTGGGAAAATCTAATTTTAGCAGACTTACTGCACGTTTAAATTATCAATATAATATATTAGATAACTTAAAACTTACAGCGACAGCACTACATACAGTTTCAGAAAAAAATAACCTTCCGGAAGGTGGAATTGGAGCAGTATTATATAATGCAGTCAATATCAATCCAAACTTAGCAGCAACTGATGCTGATGGAAACTATTCCCTAGTTGAAGATATTAGACAAATAGAAATTATCAACCCTTTAGCACAAGTAGAAAACTCTTACAATACAGCTCGTGTTGCTAAAATAAGTGGAAGCTTTGGCATAGATTATACGTTCCTTGATAATTTTACAGTGAGCACTAAACTACAAATGAATAGTGCCAATGTAAGAGACGATATCTTTAGACCTGAAGTAAATTATGGACCAAGTAGAGGTGCGAATTTAATTGGAAATGAAGTTGTAGATCATGGCGCAGATTATAATGACTACATTTGGGACAATTACATTACGTATGAAAACTCGTTCAACGAAAAACATAATTTAACGGTTCTTTTAGGAGCTTCTTTTTCTCATGAGGAAGGCGAATTTTATGGTAATCAAGGAACAACTTCAATAGCAACCAATAATCCAGATCAAACTATTTGGGATATGGAAATTATAAATCCACGTTTTATTCCCTCTGATATAGCTATAGGAAATAATGTTTTTGAAAAGCGACTTTCATCAATATTCACAAGAGTACAGTATAACTATAAAGGAAAATACCTACTCTCTGCTGTGATGAGAAGAGATGGTTCTTCTGCTTTTGGACCTAATAACAGATATGGATATTTCCCATCAGGATCTGTGGGTTGGAATGTGTCTGAAGAAAATTTCTTAAAAGACAGTTCTTGGATCAACAATTTAAAAGTAAGAGCAAGTTACGGGGTTATCGGAAATGATAAGATTCGATTATTTGGATATACATCTCTTCTAACCGGAGAGGCTACATACGATCCTGGAAATGCAACAGGAATTCCAGACTTACTAAATGGTGTAGCCATTGGTTTAATTGGAAATCCAAACATTCAGTGGGAAGAGCAAGTGTCTAAAAACCTTGGTTTTGACACCTCTTTATTCAACAATAAACTATCCATCTCTGCGGATATTTATTCCAAAGTAACGGAAGATTTACTTATTGCGCCAGACGGTTCTGGATTATTAGGTGCAGCGGCTCCAGGTTCTGCTTTACCAATTGTAAATGCGGGATCGGTTGAAAATAAAGGGGTAGAGTTTAGCATCAACTATAACGATAACCTTAGTGAAGACTTTAACTTTAATGTTGGGTTTAATTTTACCACTCTTCAAAACGAAGTCTTGTCTGTTGATGTTGGAGGCAATGGTATTGTTCAAGGCGGAGAATTTGGTGTTGGTATTAGCCAAACAGGTATCGCACGCATGCAAGCAGGTCTGCCAATGGGATATTTCTATGGATACCAAACAAATGGGATATACCAGACACAGTCAGAGATTGATGCTTTAAATGCAAATGCAACTGCAGCTGAAGCAAATGGACAATATCATGACGGTGTAGCGCCAGGAGATTTAAAATTCGTAGATACAAATGGCAACGGATATATTGATCCAGACGATAGAACAAATCTAGGAGATCCTTTACCAGACTTTACTATGGGCTTTAACTTTGGGTTCACTTACAAAAATATAGATTTCAGTGCCAATGCATTTGCTTCTATAGGAAACGATATGGTAAGAGATTACGAGCGTAAAGATTTATATGCCAATAGAGGAACTTATATGTTAGACAGATGGCAAGGAACAGGAACAAGCAATACAGTGCCAAGAGTTGTTGCAGGAGCATCTGTGAATACAGATTTATTCTCCGATTTCTATGTGGAAGATGCTTCATTCTTGCGTTTACAAAACGTTCAAATAGGGTATTCTTTCAATGCTAAAGTCCTCTCTGACCTTGGCTTAGATAAATTTAGAATCTATGTTTCAGGAAACAATCTATATACACTAACAGATTATTTAGGATATGATCCTTCAGCAAGCAACGGAGCCCCAATATGTTCTGGTATCGATAAAGGCTTTTACCCTGTAGCAAGCTCTTATCTTTTAGGTGTTAATTTAAACTTTTAATAATTATACTATGAAAAAAATATTCAAAACAGTAATGGTATTCTCACTTGTGTTTTTGGCATCATGTGACGATTATATTGATGTAGAACCGGTCGGACCAGATGCGGACAACTACTTCAACAACGAACAAGAATATGAAAGTGCTTTAATTGGTGCTTACGATATGTTACAATCCTCTTTTTGGAATGTTTTGCTTGATGTTGTTGCTTCTGATGATTATGCAGCTGGAGGCGATTCGTTTAACTACGATCAACCTACCATTCAAAATGTGAATCTTATGATTCAAACGCCGTCTGACAACAACCAATTAAGAGATATTTGGAATTTGATGTATGCAGGTTTAAACAGAGCAAACTACTTATTAGAATTTAAAGACAAAACAGATTTTAGTGGGAAAGAGCAAATCGTTGCGCAAGCTTATTTTTTAAGAGCGTATTATGCTTTTGAGTTAGCTAAGCATTTTGGAGATATTCCTTTAAAGGTAGAAACCCGTGATGGAGTCAGTAGAATTGCTGATCAACGTACAATTATTGGTGAGCAATATGATATCAACAGAGTTGGTAGTATTTCGGCGGTTTACAGCCTAATTGAAGAAGACTTAAAAGAAGCTATTCCAAACTTGCCAGTAGTACAGGATGACGTTTACAAAGTAAACAAAGGTGCTGCACAAGCATTATTAGGAAAAGTGTATTTATATCACGGAACTTTTGTCCCCGCTAAGTTTGCCGATGCGGCATCTGCATTCTCGGACGTTATTGGAAGTTCGCAATACAGTTTAAAAACAGGGGAAGATTACCAAAATCTTTTTGAAACAAGTGCCGAAAACGGAACAGAATCTGTATTCGAAATTCAATATACTGGAGTAGAGCCAGCAGGATGGAATTGTATCATATGTAGTGAAGGAAGTTATTTCCCTAAATTTTGTGGTCCAAGATCTCCTTATGATAATCCAGAATTTGTAACAGGATGGGGCTTTTGTTTACCATCACAAGAATTATACGACCTCTACGATGAGGACGACGCCAGAAGAGATGTTACGATTTACGATTTACGAGATCAGCAAGATTCATACTCTCAAGGAAGAGACGATACAGGATTATTCAATAAAAAATACATCCCACGTAAAGCCGACGATAGAGCAGGATCAGATCCTTTAAATTTCGCAAACAACTACCGTTCTATTCGTTATGCCGATGTCTTATTAATGGCTGCCGAAGCAGATGCACAAAGTGGTGGAGCAAATGCTGAAACCTATCTAAACGAAGTAAGAGCACGAGCTTATGGAAATAACAGTCATGACTATACTGCAGCGGAAGGAGATATACTTGACGCTATATATTTAGAAAGACGTAAAGAACTAGCAGGAGAAGGACACCGTTTCTTTGACCTTGTAAGAACTGGTGAAGCAGCAAATGCAATCCCTGGATTTACAGCCAACAAAAATGAAGTATTCCCAATTCCTTTAATCGAGCTAGAACTAGCAAACGCAGTAGAAAGATGGGGACAAAACCCAGGATATTAAAAATTATTAACACAAAAAATTAAAAAAATGAAATTAGTAAAAAACGGAATGTATTTAATAGTAGCGCTTTTGTTAAGCACTACCTTTTCTTGTCATGAAGATGAAGAAATGAGAAATACCATTGAAGGTTTAGACTTTGTAATTGCAACTCTAAACGCTGATGGAAATAGAACAGGGGTTCTCGCCTCAACAGTTCCTGGAGACAACAGAACTGTGTACACTGTAGACTTTGGAGCAACTGCCGATGATGATACAGATGTATATCAAACAAGCGGTCCAATGGTAACTCATGATTATCCAGCTGAGACTGCCACTTACACGATAACTGTTACAGCTTCCTTTCCAGGACGAAATGACGTATCAATTAGTAAAGAACATACAGTAACTATAGTAGAAGCACCACCAACAGGAGATGCTTTAACAGGAACATGGAGATTAGCACCAGAAGCAGGAGCAATTGGAGTTGGTCCAGAACTAGACAATGTATCTTGGTGGTCAAACACTACAGATGATGTCACAACAAGAGCATGTTTATTTGACGATGAATATGTATTTGGTGCAGATGGATCGTTCCAAAATGTTGTTGGAGATCAAACATGGATCGAAGCTTGGCAAGGTGCTGCAAGTGAAGAGTGTGGTACTCCAGTAGCTCCACACGATGGAACAGCTGAAGCAACTTACGAATTCTCTGGAACAGCTGTTACAATTAATGGAAGAGGGGCTTACTTAGGTTTGGCTAAAGCCATTAATGGTGGAGAATTAACAAGTCCTGCCGATGCACCAGAGTCAGTTACGTACATAGCATCACTTTCAGCTGATGGACTTACTTTAGAATTAGATATCGAAATTGCGGGTGGTGGACACTGGTCGTTCAAACTTGTAAAAGACGCACCTCCAGCACCTTCAGCACTTGATGGTACATGGAGATTAGCTCCAGAAGCAGGAGCACTTGGAGTTGGTCCAGAATTGGACAATGTATCTTGGTGGTCAAACTCATCAGATGATGTCACAACAAGAGTATGTTTATTTGACGATACCTATGTATTTAATGCAGATGGTTCATTCCAAAATGTTGTTGGAGATCAAACATGGATCGAAGCTTGGCAAGGAGCTGCAAGTGAAGAGTGTGGTGCTCCAGTAGCTCCACATGATGGATCAGCAACAGCAACCTATACCTATGATGAAGCAGCCGGAACCATTACACTAAATGGAGTAGGTGCTTACTTAGGTTTAGCTAAAGCGATCAATGGAGGTGAATTAACAAGTCCTGCTGATGCACCAGATTCAGTTACGTATTTAGCGGCACTTTCAGAAGATGGAAACACTCTAGAATTAGATATCGAAATTGCAGGTGGAGGACACTGGTCGTTCAAACTTGTAAAAGATGTAATCCCTGAAGGCGTTGAAGGCACTTGGAAATTAGCACCAGAAGCAGGAGCAATTGGAGTAGGTCCAGAATTAGACAACATTTCTTGGTGGTCTAACTCATCAGATGATGTCACAACAAGAGCCTGTTTATTTGACGATGAATATGTATTTGATGCAGACGGTTCGTTCCAAAATGTTGTTGGAGCAGATACTTGGATTGAGCCTTGGCAAGGTGTTGCAAGTGAAGGGTGTGGTACTCCAGTAGCTCCACATGATGGATCAGCAACAGCGACCTACACTTACGACGAAGCAGCCGGAACCATTACACTAGATGGAGTAGGTGCTTACTTAGGGTTAGCTAAAGCGATCAATGGAGGCGAATTAGCAAATCCTGCTGATGCACCAGATTCAATTACGTATATAGCTGCACTTTCAGAAGATGGAAACACTCTAGAATTAGATATCGAAATTGCAGGTGGTGGACACTGGTCGTTCAAACTAGCAAGACAATAGGATTTTAAAACCCTATTAATTTAATAAATGAACATCCTCCATATTTTTTTATGGGGGATGTTTAATTTTACAGGATTACACCAAACTTATCGGACAATTGATGTCAAGTTCTGAGAAAATGGTCAGTTACCACTTTTACACCCTATTTTTATTGCTATAAATATAGGCGACGTAGAATTGATGTGATTT
>Ga0233399_1000469_pt1 | contig 15699 bp, 7 predicted proteins | sample 43DmetaG_FD_182698 | JGI IMG/M metagenome (GOLD analysis project Ga0233399, IMG submission 182698) | Seawater microbial communities from Monterey Bay, California, United States - 43D | ecosystem: Environmental > Aquatic > Marine > Coastal | place: USA: California | collected 2016-11-08 | reverse complement strand
TCTCCAGCAGATGCAAGTGACAGTACAAAAATGCCTGCAATAGGTATAGTAACATCAGCCCTTAATAATAATGGACAAGGTTACGCTATAGTAACAGGTATTCATAAAGGGATAACAACAAGTCCTATCGATGGTGTAACTCCTACAACTAATACTACATTATATGTTAAAGCAGGAGGAGGTTTAACAACAGTAAGACCAACAGGCGCTACTAACTTGATTCAAAATGTAGGTAAAGTAGGAAAAGTATCTGGAGGTTCTGCTGGATCAATAGTTGTTTCCTCTATAATGAGAAGCAATGATATTCCAAACCTACCGGAAGGTAAGGTATGGGTAGGTTCTTCTAACTACACCGTAACTTCTTCATTAGTTCATTTAGATGAACCAAATGAACGTATGGGTATCGGTACTGTTAGTCCTAGCTCTAAATTAGAGGTTATAAGTAATGACAATGTAGGTACTACAAAAATTATAAGCGCATATTCTCTAAGTGAAAGCCAAAGTACTTCACTTGGGTATAATAGCATAATGGGAAGTTATTCTTTAGATGTAAAGACACTATCCACCCAACCTATAAGATTTTCACCTAATAGTAGTGAAACAATGCGTATCACCTCAGCAGGTAGGGTAGGTATCGGAAATACTAATCCTACTCAAAAATTAGATGTTGGAGGTAATATAAGAACTAACTCTAATCTTTACGTATATAACTCCGATTTATCAAAGCAATCTCTAAGAATTAAATCCGAAGCAACAACCAATACCGGACTGTTTAAGTTAAGTAACGGAAGTAACTGGGGACTGTTAATGAAAGGACACTCAAACAGCCCTTTCATAGGAACATACTACAACGGTTTAGTAAATATAACAGGCTTTGAAGATGCTGAAGGAACGACTCCCTCTGCTATTAATTTAGCTAAATTTTATTTTGGAGGAACAGGTGGAGGTAGTGGGTACTTAGTTTTAAATGGAGACCTAAAAGTAAACAATAATAAAAAACTACAATTCGGTTACGCTAACTCGCAAACAAACGGTATTGAATGGGTGCACAGTAGTAAAATATCAGCTGCAATTACCCCGGTAGATACTGCTAACTTTGCTAGAACAGGTTTAGGATTCTTTACAGGTGATTTCTCCGACGGAACTACCAATGCTGATGAGCGAATGAGAATTACCAGAACAGGTAAAGTTACTATCGGTACCACTAGTCCTTCCACAGTTGGAGGAACTGCTAAAATGACTGTTGATGTAGGATCAGGAACATCTTCTCCAATTTCCATAGTAAACGGCACTACCGATGGAATGTACATCAGAAGATACGACGCTAATGGACAGTACCAAATTCAAACAACACTAGGCAGTGGTAATACAGGTAATTTATCGTTACAAAGTTACGGCGGTAACGTAGGTATCGGGACTACTACTATTTCTGGTCAAGAGGGAGCTGCGAATGGGACGCCAAAACTGCAAGTATTAAAAACAGGGACTACCGGTTTATACGACCTTGTTGCTAGATTTGGCACAGACCAAGATGAAAATAATAGTGGTGCTTCTGTTTTGATTAATGCGGGTAATGACAGAGGGTTATTAGTTTCAGCAGGTAGAGCAGATAGCAATAGAGCAATAGCGCATTTAAACCTCATACAATATGATGGCAATGAACTTACTGATGGGCTAACTATTTATCAACCAGATGCAGGGACATCTGGAGCAACTAATGGCACAAACGTAGGTATAGGAACTACCAGTCCTAGTGAAAAGCTTCATGTATATAAAGAAGGAAGCTCCTTTATAAAGGTAGATTCTGGAGCAACTTCTCCCTACTTAGCTGGAGTTGAATTCCTAAGAAGTTCTATAAATGGAGGGAGAATATATAACGACGGTGGAGCAGTCCAAGTAAAGTTAGAAAGTTACTATGGATATGAATCAGCAAATCCAACAAGAGGTGGTTTTACATTTAAAACTGCCCCAGTAACATCGGGTACATTAGTAGATGCTTTAAGAATTAATGCACTAGGCGATGTTGGGATTGGTACTTCAACACCGGGTTATAAGTTAGACGTAGATCTTGATAGTTCAACAGATAGATTTAATATAACAAGAGAAGGTACTCAAAAGTTCTATGTAAATGGAAACGGAAATACTATAACATATGGTACTTTAACTTCATACGGTAATACCCTTGGAGGTGGTGGAGGTACATTCAACTACCGAGGAGGTGTTACTAACGCTGCTATTGGACATAGATTTATGCATGTAAATAACGGCAGTTTTGAAGCATCATCTGGTGAGCAAATTATGATGGAAGTTGTACCTACAATTGACCAATCATCAACAGCGGGTTATACAGGTATTAAACTAAATGTAACAGAAACAGCAACAGGTTCAGGAGATAAAAATTTACTCGATTTACAGGTTGACGGAGTTAGTAAATATAAAGTTAATAGTGACGGAGATATTATAACGTCCGGAGACTTAACAGTAGCAGGAAAAGTAACAGCTCAAGAATTTCATACTGAATTTGTTTCTGCTTCCATATTATATGAAAGTGGTTCAACTAAGTTTGGGGATACATCAGATGATATACATTCATTCTCAGGTTCATTAAGAGTAACAGGGTCAGGTGACCACTACTTTACCGACGGTAATCTAGGTATCGGGACAACTAGTCCGGGATCTACTTTGCCAACAGACTCTGAAACTGCTACTAAGACTTTACAATTAACAGGAGTAAGTGGAAATACAGGTGATACTGCTGTTTTACTTAGAAGTTCAGATAATTCTTCGGGATTAGATTTATGGCATAATGCTTCAACAGGTGATTCTTATATTGATAATAGATTTAACGCTGCTCAAGGAGATACTATATTTAGGGTTAAAACCGCAGGAACCCCATTAGAAGCACTTAGAATAACCGGGAACGGCAACGTCGGTATTGGTACTACTAGTCCTGGGGCTAAGTTACATATTGATGTCGTAAGTGAAGATAATCAACCTGGTTTTAAATTAACAAAAGTTAGTGATTCAGGTGAAAACGCTATGGAAGTTCACCACGGAACATCTTCCGCTCTTAGAGGTATTGCTGACTTTACAAATAGCAATGGTAGCGTAATGTTCCTTAGAGGTGACGGTAATGTAGGTATCGGAACTACTAGCCCTAGTAGTAAATTGCAAGTAAGCGCCAATGATGGAGACGGAATAACGTTGCAACACGGAGCATCAAACGCTTTTTATATTTTAAGAAGCGGAAACGACGATACTATAATAAAACAAACTAGGAATTACACTAGCAAAATATCCATAAGCACTTTAGCTGATTCAGGGACTCACGAGTCAAGCGGTTTAAATATTGTTGGACAAGGCGTTGGATTAAAAAGCAATATCGGTATCGGGACGAATAGTCCTTCAGCTAAATTAGATGTAAGAGGAGGAATGATTGTTGCAGGTGATACACCACCTTCAGCATACGGTGCTACATTAGAAGTGTACAGAAACGGTAATACCTCAGAATTATTAATACATCAAGATAATGGCTCTGCAACTACAAAGTTTGCACAACTACACTTTAGAAATGGAGGTAATGACACCTATATCAAGACACCAACTAGTGGACAGGCATTAATTATTGACACAGAAAGTGTTACTGATGCTGTCGGAATAAGAACTGATGGTAGAGTAGGAATCGGTACAATAACTCCTAGTGATAAATTACATATTGACGACGGAGATGTTTTTGTTTCTAACGACAGCACAAACCAATATAAATGGCAATATGGTCCAACCCAGCCAGTTTGGTCTATTGGTGGTGGAAACTACTTTACAATTAAAGGAGGTGCTAATAGGTTTGTTACTCTTAACAGTTCAGGTAATTTTGGTATCGGTACTACTAATCCTGGAGCTAGATTAGATATAGTTGCAAGTGCTATAGGATTGAGAGTAAAAAAATCAGATCTATCCGACGTTTTTAGAGTTTATTCAAACGGTGCAGGTATTTATACGAATAATGGAAATGTTCATATATCGGATAAGTTAGGAATAGGAACTACTAGTCCTAGCGCTAAAGTGGATATAGAAGGTGACTTACAGGTCAAAGGTGTAAATATATCTAACCAAGAAAATCTTGATGTAGACACAGGGACAGAAACTATAGCAACAGTAGTTAAAGCTAATTACGATGCAGCATTCTTTGACTTTGTAATTAAAAATGGAACAAATCTTAGAGCTGGTACAGTCTTTGCAATACATGATGGAACTAATGTAGAATTTACAGAAACATCTACCAACGATTTAGGAGATACATCAGACGTAACCCTATCGGTAGATATATCAGGAACAGATATGAGACTAAGAGCAACAACAACATCAGATAACTGGATAATAAAAAGTTTAGTAAGAACAATATAATAAGAAAATATGGCATTTAAAATTCAAAAACAATTAATTCCTACAGATACATTTTCGGAAGATCCATCTTGGGCTAAAAGACAGATATGGGTTTATAAATTAAACTCCGGAGATACTGTAGAATCATTTGAAACAGAAGTTGAAGCAAATACAAAAAGAGATGAACTTATAGCTGCAGATCCTACAAACAGAGTTTACCAAGTAGTAGAAGAGTAGGTTTGAATTTAGGAAATAAATTCGTATATTTAATAAAATACAATTATGGGAATAGCAAGAGGGCCTAATTTAATAAAAGATAATTTAGTATTTGGATACGATACTGGTTACGGCGTGGCAGATAATGAAACATCAACTAGATTCTACCCAGGCGAAACAACAGAAAACTTAATATACGATATGGGCGGTACTGTTACATCAGCATATCCTGAAGTTGTATATAGGAGTACTGCTACAGAAACAAATGTAATAGACACATCAGCACCTGGTGGGAAATACTCTCGTTTTACTGGAATAGACGGTAGTAGTAATAACCAACTTTACAGTCGATTTAGTTCTTACTCAATAGATGTTAGAGGAGACTCGGTTAATTATAGCGTTTATTTAAAAGGCTCAGGAACTTGCCATCTTACTATTTACGATAACAATAGTGGGTACGGAATTTCACCTACAATAACATTGACCTCTAATTGGGTTAGGTATAATTATACTAGAACTGTAAGTGCTTCAGCTACAACATACTGGGTAGCGGTTAGAGGGATACTTAGTACTACAGATGTATATATAGCAGGTCAACAGGCTACTAGGGGTACACACGCAACACCTTACGTTGAAAATAATCGCTCCTCAACCGAATCTCTAATAGATTTAAAAAGAACAGCAGATATAGATGTATCAAATATTTCTTTTGATTCAACAGGGCAGCCAACTTTTGATGGAACAGATGATATTATAGAGCTAAACAGACTTATAAGCACATCAAACTACAGTGCTGAATTTATATTCAAAGCAGACGTAAACACATCAGGAACAGAACATTGGCTAGGAAGTCAGTACCCAGGTACAGGGAGGGTCATATTTGATTTATACACAAACAACAAGTTAAGAAATTTTATTAATGGAACATCAATCAATGGAGCAACAACAATTAATACTGGGACTTGGTATCACGCAGTATTTACAAGAGATTCAGCTGGAGCTGCTAAAATTTACCTAAATGGAGTACAAGACGCTACAGGTACATTATCTACTGTAGCACCAGTTAACGATAATTTTGAAATAGGTGGTTCTACTACCCTCACAAGATGGCTTACAGGAGATATACCAATAGCAAAAGTATACCAACAAGTACTCACAGCAGACGAAATAAAACAAAATTTTAACGCATACAAAAACAGATTTAATATATAAAATTATGAGATTCGAAAATAGAAGATGGTTGGTTATACCAACAAGTATAATAGGTGATATTGACTTCAATCAAGTACATGAATCAAATGCTGATTCATTAAGAAAGTCTGTAGACGAGACTTTAACTTTTGTTAAATATGAAGTTAATGTAGTAGAAGAAACTTATACAGAAACTTTTGAAGATATAGAAACAGGAGAAGAAGTAACTAATACAATTGAAGCCGGTACTTACGGAAGACCTTCCTTATACAGTGAAGAATACACAGAATATACTCATTCAGAAATATTAGAATTACTTTCAACAGAACAGTGGACTATACAAATAGAAGAATAGTATGGCAACCATAGGAGGACCTAATACAGTAAAAGATAATTTAGTATTTGGATACGATACCGGGTATGGTGTGGCAGATAATAGTACCGCTACGAGATTCTACCCAGGAGAGGTTACCATAAACCAAGCAGATACAGATGCTAAACGCAATTGGGGAACACATAACGGTGCAGCATCTTCTACGACAACCGCACCAGAAAAGGGACCCGGTTGGAAAAAGCTTACTATCACAAACATATACGGGACTAATTATAGATTAGCACAATTTCCGTACCTGTCACAAGCAGACGGAACTTCAAGAACGTATTCAGTAGAGTTCGATGTAACAGGCTTGACAGGGTACTTTCTGTTTGTTGATGGGAATGTTGGGTATTCCCAAACAAGTATAAGCGGTAGAGGAAGATACTCATTTACCACAGGTAATGTATCTGGTAATAAGAATTTAGCAATATTCATAGGAAAATCTGGTACACATAGTAATATAAACGATGTGATTTACTATAAAGAGTACCAGGTAGAAGTAAAAGGACACTCAACACCATTTACAGCAACATCTAGATCATCTACAGCTAGTTTGATAGACCTAAAAAGAACAGCAGATATAGATTTATCTAATGTATCTTTTGATTCAACAGGGCAACCTACTTTTGATGGAACGGATGATAATATCAATCAAGGTGATGTGCTAGATACAGGATTACAGGATTTTACAATAGAGACAGTATTTAAAAGAACAACAAATACTTCAGCATCACAGTGGATTATGTCCAAATCATATGCTGGTTCAGCTGCCTCTAGGTACTGGGTTGATAATTTTTGGAGTTCTAGTCAAAGCAAATACAAATTACGTTTTGGGGCGAGTTGGGCTAACACAGGCCATACTGATTACCTCAGTAATTCCTTTATCGACATAGACGAATGGTACCATGTAGTGGTAGCGGTAGAGAGGAATAATAAAGTATTCCTATATATAAACGGGATCTTAGATGCATCTCACGATATTTCCAGCCACGTAGCACATAGCAATAGTAGTACGTTACCATATAGGATAGGTTCCTATACAGCAGGTAATCAAGTATCTACTTTAGGAGTTTTTAACGGCAGTATTCCTATATATAGACACAATAACAGAGCGTTTACACCAGACGAAGTAAAACAAAACTTTAACGCATATAGAAAAAGATTCGGAATATAATGTATACAGGACCTCATTTAATAAAAGATAATTTAGTATTTGGATACGATACCGGATACGGTGTAGCTGATAATAACACTTCAACCAGATTCTACCCAGGTGAACCTACTGTCAATAGTTTAGCTAATACTGCTGTTGGATCTAGCGGAATAACTTTTGGATCAGACTCAGGAGGAACCTATTTAGAAACTAATAGTGGGACCACTGGGTACAACTACATAAAAGTACCGAACATAGCTGTTTCTTCTAATGAAACATATACATGGTCATTTGAGTTAAAATCAACAGAAACTATTACACAAAGTGGGAACAAGTATTACTTTGATACAAACGAGTATTCAAACGAGTTTTCAACTAGTAATGACCAATCTAGAGTAAGTTCATCTCAAGTTAGACCATCATCATTACCGGCTAATGAATGGGTTAAATTCGCACTTACCGTTACTATGAAACCTAACCTAACCGGAGCTTATTCTTATGATTTTTTAAATTTTATAAAACCACATTTTACTAGTAAGAAGATATATTATAGAAATATGCAGTTTGAGCACAATAAGAGTCATCATACTCCTTTTGTAGCAGGAACTCGTTCTTCTACACAATCTCTTATAGACTTAAAAAGAACAACAAGTATAGATGTATCAAATATTTCTTTTGATTCAACAGGGCAACCTGAATTTGATGGAACAGATGATCGTGTAGTTAGTAATGCTATCTTAGTGGAAGGTTCTCAAACTTTTGAAACAGTGTTTATGGCTACAGAAAACCCCCACTCACCTGCTGGTATTTTAACAAATCATCAATATACTTCTCCTCAATCTAATTTTGGCATTAACTATGTTTCCAATTCTGGAAATAAGCTAGGAGCCTCTATAGGATATACTGATGGAACAAGAGAGTATAGCAGTAAAAATACAACATACGTAGTGCAACAAAATGTAGCAATTCACGCTGTGTTAGCCTACGATCAAGCTAATAATAGAATAAAGTGGTACATAAACGGGGAGCTTGATTCAACTCATAATCTTTCAAAAACACCGAATTTTGCAAGCATACCTGTATGCTCTGGCAGATGGACTGCTGCTTACAATGATTATTATTTTGGTGGGAAAGTATATATAGGTAAAATATACGATAAAGAATTGACAGCAGACGAAGTAAAACAAAATTACAACGCATACAAAAACAGATTTGATATATAGTAAGTAAGTACTAATACAATTCTAGAGCATATTTATAATCGTACCTTTTGGACAATGAAAAAAGGATAAAAAATTATGGCAAACGAATTCAAAGTAAAAAAAGGCCTGATCGTACATGGATCAGGGTCTACTGTACTAGATATACAGGGATCTCAAGGACAACTTTTCTCAATAACAGATGATTTAACAGGCACTCTCTTTGCCGTATCTGATATCTCAGGAGTATCTATATTTGATGTAAATGCAGATGGTACGACTACCTTAGATGGAAATCTCAATCTAGGGGATAACAATAAACTCCAACTTGGAGCATCTCAAGATCTTCAAATGTACCATGATGGTACTAATTCTTATATAGTTGATGCAGGTGCAGGTGATCTACTAAACTACTACAGCAATGACTGGAAAGTAATACAATACGGAAGTTCTGAAGTTTCGATATGGGCAAGAACAAATGAATATGTTAAACTGTTTTACAACGGTAATGAAAAATTAGCAACTACAAACACAGGTGTTGAGGTAACAGGCGATGTAGCTGTAGGAGCTAATTATATTGGTAGAGATGCAGATAACTACATAGGGTTTGAGACTGATAATGTTATTAAATTTCGTACGGACGGTATAGATAGGTTATCATTAGATACCAACCAGTTATACCCACAGACAACTAACGGATTATCACTAGGACATTCATCATTCCGTTTTGCTAATATTTATTCTTCCCAGGGTAACTTTTCAGGTAACTTATCAACAAATCATATAGTAGCAGCTAGTGACTCACTGTACAACATTGGGACTACAGCAGTAAGGTATGCAAACATATATGCAGATAATTTACACGGTGATGGTAGCAACTTGACTAATGTTACCGGGATTGTACCTTCTAACATGGTTACCACAGATACTACCCAGTCAATAACAGGTGCTAAAACACTATCAAGCCTTACATTATCTAATCAAAACCCAGCAATCACCCTTATAGACTCTTCAGGCTCTACTTATACAGCTCAATGGAGATTTAAAGATAATAAGCTACAGTACTTGTGGGGAGGGGGGATAAAAGCTTACTTTACTACTAATGGATTAGCTATAGGAGATCAAGACTCCTCAAATGACGCTCAGATTGTAAAGACCGGATCATCACCATACGGACTTGCAATTAAAACAAACAACATACAGGCATTAAATGTAGATTCATCTCAAAACGCAACTTTTGCAGGTAGTATAACCACAGAAACTGGTGGTAGTGTTTTTGGTGGTTCTGGAGGTATTCCTATATACGCAAGAAGTACTGGTACTGTTTCTTACATGCAATTTCAGACTAGCTCTACTGGTGGCAATGGTTCTAGTGATGGTCTTACTGTTGGTGTAAATGGTTCAACTGCTTATATTTGGAACAGAGAAAATACAACTTTACACTTAGGTACAAATGATACTTCAGCTCTTGCATTAGACAATTCACAAAATGCAACTTTTGCAGGTACAGTTGGACTATCTAGCAATAAATCAGTTAACTGGCCAGGAGGTTCAATAAGAGCAGAAGGTAATACGTTAAAATTAACAGCTACTACTTTAATAGACTTACAGGAGGATACACAAATACAAGGAGGTTTAGATATTAAACAAACCTCAGATAGTGATGGATTACAAATATTCGGGTACGATGACAGAGCAGCTGATTCAGGTAACCTGTACATTGATAGTGCTGGTAATTTTCAAATAAGACAAACTCACGGTGCTGGATCTGGGTATATGCAGATTCATGCTGAAAACTATTTAGAATTAGCCGCAAGTTCTCTTATATATACACAAGCTAACTTTAGAATATACGATGCTGGTCAGCTTAGCCTAGGTAGTGGCGGAGATTATAAAATTAAATATAATGCAACTCCAGATAACCTTGTTATTCATACCGACGATAACAAAGGGATTACTATTGACAATGCAGGGAATGTAACATTCACAGAAGATGTAGTAGTAGCCGGAAAAGTAACAGCACAGGAATTTCATACAGAGTTTGTAAGTGCATCTATTATGTATGAATCAGGTTCAACCAAATTTGGAGATACTTCTGATGATAATCATGATTTTACCGGATCATTGAATATTGACCAAGGAGATGTTAATATAGACAGCGGTAAGTTTTTAACAATGTACGGTAATAACAGTACATACCACGGAATAGGAAGTGTAGATACCAACGGAAACGCCAGTGATGATATTAGAATCAATTCTTACCATAATGTATTTGTAGATTTAGATTCAAATAGTAACAATACAGATACTACAACATTCTTTCAGATAAGTCAACACAGCGCTGCATCAACTCTAAATACACCCTTTTTTATAGTTAGAGCAGATGGAAGAGTCGGAATAAACGAAGATAGCCCAGATAGTGTATTACATGTTAATACAGGAACAGGAACAGGAAATGCAAATACTGTTCTTATCGATAGAGCAGGTTCGAGTGACTACTCTGGTATAAGTTTTGCAACAGCAGGAACTATAGACTGGTCTATTGGACAGAATTCCGCAGGTAACTTTGAATTATTCGAAGATGGTCAAGATGCTAAAACCAGAATGACCGTAAAAGTAGACGGTAACGTAGGTATTGGTACTATTAACCCTGGGTATAAACTAGAAGTAGGCGGTACAGCAAGGATACATAGTAGACTAACCTTCGGCGGTAACGTAAATAATTTTATAGAAGGAACAGGAAGTTCTTTAGATTTTAAAAGTAACGGAGAATACTACTTTAAAAAAGGAGCTGATACACACTTAACTATCTTAAGTGGAGGTAACGTAGGAATAGGAATAACTAGTCCAACCGCAAAACTTCATGTTGTTGGAGATGGTATTGTTTCTGGAAATCTAACATTTAAACCAAAAGAATATAGTAGTACCGATGACTTAAATAACGATAATAGATCTATATTCAGCACTCACCAAGTCAATAATACGACATCAAATAGAGCTACAGTTTACAGTTCTGTTTATACACTAGGAGGTGGTGTTTCTAACGCTCTACAGATAAGTACCAACGAAGACTATAATGAGTCTGGTATGTTCATAAGACAGTACAATCAAAACGGTGCTTCACCACAAGGAACAGGTTGGCAAAACTGGACAGAAGTCTGGACCACTAATCATGCACCACTAAGTAAAATTACGTCCTGGGATTCAGCTTATACTTACTCACAAGTTGGACATCTACCGCTTTCAGCAGGGTCAGGAGAACGTGTAACTGGTGATTTATATATTAGTGATAAACTATACATGAGACCTAGTTCCACGTATGGAAATGGATACAAAGTAATGGACGTTACTGGCACAGGAAATGCACCCTACCCTACTATACTCAGTTTCAGTAATTACGGTAGGTCTAGCGTAATGGTTCTAAATGATGATAAAGTCGGTATTGGGACTACGAGTCCAAGCTACAAGGTAACAAGTTACTCAACTACAGCCGAAGGATCCGGTACAAATGAATTTCCAATAGTAGCAGGTAAAGCAAACGCGATAGGTAATTTCACAGGTATAGGATTAGCCAGTTATATAGCTGCAAACGGAGCAGTAAAAGCAGGTATAGCGCTAGAAAGAGTAGGTAGTTATGGAACAGGAAAACTTCATTTTTTAAATAACGATACTCTAAATAACTCAGACGCTACTCTATCTGATAGTAAAATGACTATTTTACGTAACGGTAACGTCGGTATCGGAACTACTGATCCTGGAGCTAAACTAGAAGTTAGCGATACAACAACAGGAATAGGAGCAATAATAGGCAATACTACACATAATTCAAGTTTACAAATTTATACTGCAGCCGCAGGTAAAAATTCAGAGATATGGTTTGGAGACGCAGCTGATGATGATGTAGGTAAAATAGATTACGATCACGCTACCAATTCTATGTCATTTGTGGTTGCAGCTACAAAAAGACTTAGCATTGACGCTGCCGGTACTGTGTTACTTGGAGACAATTCTACAGCATACCAAACTATCTTTTTTGATCCTACACCAGGAACGGTTTACGGCAACGGTACTTTACAGGTACAACCTACAACAGCACCAGGAAGCGGAACCGCTCAATTTACTACTAACTTTGCAGACAGAGTTGGCGGTGGTACTACAAAGCATAACGTAAGAGTTGGCGGCACAGTAACTGCTACTTCTTTTACCGGAGATGGTAGTAACTTAACCAATATTTCAGCAACCGACAGTAGTAAACTTCCCTTAGCCGGCGGTACAATGAATAGCGATGCTACCATAAATATGAACTCTGGGCAGCTGACAAGCGTAGATTATATAGATTTTGGAATAGGGCAGTTAAATGGAGTAAGTACTAGTAATTTTATTTTAAAATCTCTAGGTGATATCACTTATAATGTAGATAGTAACGATAACGGCAACAGCGCACATATATTTCAAGAATCAGGAAATGAACTAATGCGTATTAGGTATGATGGTAAAGTCGGTATTGGTGAATCCTCTCCTGCAGCTAGATTACATATAGTTGATAATACCCAATTTGCCTCAGGACAAGCTTCTGTAGAGGTATTAAAATTACAAAGAAAAAATACCGGTGGTGATATAAAAGCCACAACAGAAGGACATATTTCAATGTGGGCTACCGATTCTAATAACGATACGGAATGGGGCAGAATATCATGGGTTAATGATAACACAGGAGATGGTGGTCTTGAAACGGAAGGTGCAATGTCTTTTTGGACTAGCAAGGAGGGGACTCTTACTAGAGCGATGTACATTAATCATGACCAAGAAATAGGTATAGGAACAACATCTCCACAAAGTAGACTTGATGTACAAGGAGGAATGTCTCAATTTAGTACAACTCTAACTAATAATGAAGACTGGGAAAACTCACCTATAAGTATAAATGAGAGAGGTCAAGTAGGATCAGCACAGAGTGCAGATAAATATGCTCCTAATTTAAATTTCCACTGGGCAGGTAGAGCATCAAAATCTTTATGGTTAAACTCAACAGGAGTTCTACACTTTGGAGAATACAGCTCCACAGGTATACCAGACGCAACTGGAACCTTCTCAGTAAACACAGTTGCATTAACAGGTACAGGTAGAATCACGGGAGTAGATACTGTATCTGCAGGTACAGATGCTACCAGTAAAACATACGTTGATAATGCTATTACTACAGCAACTGGTGCTTATTTACCTTTAGCTGGTGGCACAATGACAGGAAATATAGTAGCAGGAGGAAACAAATATACTTTAACAGTTAATGCTCCTACAAGTTTAGTAACATCAATTGTTAACGACACAATTAATGTAACCTTTACTGCATCAACCACAACCAACATAGATAACTATTTAGTATTCAGTTCCGTAGCAGGAGGAGATTATGGATTAATATCGGTTATACCTCCGGCGGATTTCGGTGCTACCATGAGTATCATAGACGATTCTTTTAACGCAGGAGGGACACAAGCATATAGGGTGTATGCCGTAAAGAACGGAGTATATTCAAGTCCACTAACAGGAACTAAATCATTCTCAGTAGGTACAGTAGAACCTACAAATATGTCTGTTGTAAACCTTAATACTGCATACTACATCCAATACGATGCACCTAGTGCAAAAGGTAGATTTGTTACAGCTTACAATATTTATAAACATGAACATGCAACACAAAGTAGCTTGTCTAGAAATTCAGCAACATTAATATACTCAGGAATGAATAATAGTTATATGTATCAAATTAGCGGCAATAATAATAATAACTTTCACCAATTTTGGGTAGAAACAACAGTAGTATAATATGGAAGAAAGTTTAGAATACTGGGAAAATATTAGAGACCAAAGATTAGAGGATATTGCTTGTCAAGAAAATATAGGTAATCCAGATAAAGAGTTAATGAATATACTATTAGAAGCTTTAACCGAAGCAGAAAGTAAACTTAAAGAAATAAATGGGGAAGTTTAAACATCAAAAAATAACTAGAAGTAATATTATATCAATCACTGGTGCAGGTATGTATGAGTATGATAATACTACTATAGGTCCTGTCCAAAAAGGAGGATCGGGTAATTGTGTCGTATCTTCTACCGGAGGTGAATATGATGGTGGAGATAGGGTTATTGGTTTTCATAACGGATACGATGTTGATGGAGATATACTAATGACATCAGGTTGGGGAGATGGTGTTGCCTTCAGAAGACTCAATAATGATGGGTCTATGACAAAACTATATCATGACAGCAATGCTTTATGGAGAGATACAGGTTCTACATATAATCACATGCAATCTGTAGCAATGGCAAAAAGCGCAGGTAAGGCAGTTGTGATGAGTTATAACGTATACGGCTATTCTATATTTGATTACAGGGGAGCTAAAGATGGCACTACCAATAGCGGTGCTATTATTAGAGAAGATAGACCTTCACATACTAACCCTACAGATTTTATAGATCCTTCAGGAACTAATTCAAGAGCTAATGGATATGTAAGAAGGGTTGGTTATTGGTATGCGGGCGGATTAGTAGCAGCAGGAAATTGGATATATGCTTCAGAACATGATTCTAATAGACATTATAAAAAATACCCTAGAAGAAATCTATCTACAGGTGCTCAAGAGTTTTTAGATGGTGCAGGATCAGATAAGTACAGCGGTTCTGCCAATAATGATAGAAATGGTTATAGAGCATTTTTATCATACGACGAAGTAAACGATAGAGTATACTATTGGGATTATGAAGGTAACGGTGCTTTTACTGTAATACTTGACGCTTCTACAAGTTCCCCGGAAACATTATACTGTGACTTAGAAGATACAGTTGCAGGAACTAATTCAGACTTTACCGTAAACGGTTACTGTAGAGAATCAGGATTATTTGTACCAGATCCAGTAAACGCTCCAAATGTTATTATAGCACCAGGGTACGATTACTTTCTTAAAGTAGATTATACCAACTGCTTTACAGGAGGAGCACCTGATGTTAAAGACCGAGTTTACCTTAGAAATTACACAGAAGGAATTGACTTTAATGGAATTGCTAGATTTGGAACAAAATTCCAGAAAACATCAGGAACTCCAATGGATAAACTGCCGGGTTATACCGACTCTTTTATACCGGTAGTAGGAGATAGAGGGTACGGTAGAGTAGACGGAGGTTTT
>Ga0233399_1000454_pt1 | contig 15852 bp, 6 predicted proteins | sample 43DmetaG_FD_182698 | JGI IMG/M metagenome (GOLD analysis project Ga0233399, IMG submission 182698) | Seawater microbial communities from Monterey Bay, California, United States - 43D | ecosystem: Environmental > Aquatic > Marine > Coastal | place: USA: California | collected 2016-11-08 | reverse complement strand
TGATAGGAATAATTCAATTTGAATTTATAAATGTCATAATCCTCAAAACCTAGCAATGTTTTCAAGACTTCTTCTTTATGAGGTCGCATGTCAAGTGTTATTATATCCATGAAGCCATCATTATTTATGTCGGCTATATCATTTCCCATAGAGAAGGTAGACGTTTGGCCCAAAGAACCCACAATGTCCTCTCTAAATCCTCCTTGTCTATCATTATAATAGAGGTAATCATTCTCATGAAAATCATTAGAAACATAAATATCTGGATACCCATCATTATTGATATCAGAAATACTCAATGCCAAACCATAACCATTCGGCCCACCATAAATTCCTGCCTCCTCGCTAACATCTATAAATTTACCGCCTTCATTTCTAAACAATAAATCACCTGCCATTTTATCTCTTTTTTTACGAATCTTACCCGGGCGATATGACAGTGGTGTATGCATTGCTTGATTTACTAAAAACATGTCTAAATCACCATCGATATCATAATCAAAAAAAGCGGCTTGATGTGCATAAGAACTTATATCCAGACCGTATTCAGCAGCACTTTCAATAAATGTATTATCTCCTTGATTTATATATAACTTATTTATTCCTTTTAAGCTCTTGAAGCCATCAATCATGCAAACATATATGTCTAAAAAACCGTCGTTATTAATATCTACCATAGTTGTACCTGTGGTCCAGCTTTTTATCCCAATATCTCCTGATATACCAGATGATTCTGTAATATCTTCAAATACAAAATTTCCTTTATTTATAAAGAGTTTATTAGATTCTTGATTGGCAGTTAAAAAAATATCCGGGAGTTCATCGTTATTTATGTCGCCGATTGAGACTCCGCCACCCATATACATATTATTATAACTTAAAATGCTAAACTCATCAGTTTCAACAATATTGTTAGAAAAAATTATGTTAGTTTCATTAGTTAGTTTGGGTTTATAAAGTAGTTTATCTGTGTTTTCAATTAAACCCAAATTGCAGGAATTGTTTAAAGCACCAATAAAAAAAATTAGAATACATTTTACATTTATATTGTATTTAGTTCTCATTTTTTAAGATTTAGTACTGATAAAAATCAACAGTTGAGTTGTTTTTTGAAACGAGTAGAAGATCATTTTGTTTATGACTAAAAATTTTAAAGTCTCTAATTTCACCATCTAAGAACAATCCACTCTCACCCATACTGTAAACAGTGAAATCGCCATTTCCCGTTCCTTTCAGGAATTGTCCATAACTAGCATCATAACTACCTATCTCGGGCTTTACGTTATATAGATTACCACCCAAAACTAAATCAATAACACCATCTTTATCAAAATCAGATGCAGAAATTGCATAAATAGGCGCGAATTGTGATTCCGTTGGTAATGGCTTAATTTTAAATGAAGCATCACCATTGTTAATAAGCAAGATACTCTCAAGCATAGTAACTTCATGGACAATTGAATTTTTAAGCTCTTCGGAAGTAAAAATATCTTCTATAGCTTGCCCTTTATAATTAGTGTAATAGACATATTTTTTTTTCAGATGGGGCAATTGCTTAATCAAATCATGGCGCAACACCAAAGGATATGATTTACCTTCATTATAATTACATACAATCTGTTCAATAGACCCATTGTTATCAAAATCATTAACATAACATGAAATAGGCGCTTCCACACTTGCCTTGAATCTAGAATTTAAACCGTGATTACCCACTATAAAATCAATATCTCCATCATTATCTATATCAGAGGAAACGATTCGGTTCCACCACCCAGAAGTATTTTTTAAACCAACGTCTTTAGAAATCTCAGTAAAATTTGAATTATCATTCTCAAAAAGCTTAATTCCCATCCACTCGCCTACTATAATCAAATCATAATCGTCATCATTGTCAAAATCAGCCCATTTGGCATCAGTTATCATTCCAAGTTCAATCATTTCCGGTGCCAATTCCAACGTTACATCTTTATACTCCCCTTTACCATTGTTTTCAAGAATATATCCATTTTGTGGAACTCCGATTGATCCAGGCTTCAATCTAATGCCAACAAATAAATCTATATCACCATCTTTGTCAAAATCATTAGGAATAACAACAGATGTGCTTTCTGGATTAGACGTAGGAAGAAGTTGAGAAGACCTTGCATATTCTCCAAAGCCGTCATTTATGTATAATCTATCAAATAGTGCGTAAGAAGAACTGGAATATTCTACTCCACCACTCGACACATACAGATCTAGATCACCATCGTTATCGGCATCAAAGAAAACAACCTGAGAATCTTCACTTTGCTTATCTTTTTCAAAAAGATCCGCATTCGAAGATTTATATTTGTTTTGACCAATATTTAAAAAAAGTTTTCCTGCAGAATTTTTAGCACCCCCAATATAAAAATCCATTAAACCATCATTGTTCACATCCCCAATATCTAATTTTGGCCCCTCTGTTGATCTCATGTGGTACAACAACCGATCTCTATCAAAGTCCACATAGGTATTTTCAACGTGCAAATAATCTAAGTCAATTATTTCAGAAACATTTTTAAATATTGATTTGTTGTTGTTTTGCTCTTCTTTATGCTCAGGCTTTTGGGCTTCGCTTTCACTGATTACTACTGTCTGATTGACTGAAATATTAGTTAAGACACTTCTTTTGCCGTAGTACCAATCAACAATTAGTGAGTCAATGCTTGATATTTCCCCTAGACCAAAATGCACAATATTATCAACCGTAGATTGAAAACCTCTAATTGGAGATTGTTCTAAATAAAAGATTTGCTCATCGGATTTGATTGTCACTTTTGCCCCAACAGCATTAATATTATTCTTTTCTCCTATTAACTTGACTTTTAGATAGTTGTTTTCTTTTAATAATTCTGTAGACTTATTTTTATAAACAAACGGTGGCATATTGATATTATTGACAATTAGATCAAGATCGCCATCATTGTCCAAATCGCCGTAAGCAGAACCACTTGAATGGCTAGGAGTATCTAAACCCCAGCTATTAGCAACATCTTTAAACCCAAGATTTGAATCACCTGCAAAGACACAATTTGATATTCTGTTTACTGGAACAAGTTCAACCAACTTTTTGTAATCAACACCATTTTTCTTTACAATCATTTTTTTAATTTCTTCATCAGAAATAAAGTTCAAATAATCTTGATCATGAATATCTTGAGCTAATCCATTTGCTACAAATAAGTCTTTATGGCCGTCATTGTCAAAATCTGTTATAAGAGCACTCCAACTCCAATCCGTTGCTTCAACCCCCGCTAATCTTCCCACTTCACTAAATGTCAATTTATTTTCAAAAGAAATTCCATTATTTAAATGGAGGGTATTCCTTGTGTTCTGACGATAATATCCATTTTTTAAATTGTATTGATATTTATCCCAATTTTCAAAAGTCATTGTTGTTTTATACCTATCATCACTCTTTGCAAGCATATCAGTGACAAAAATTTCAGGAAGACCATCAGCAGTTATATCAGCAACATCAGACCCCATAGATGAAAGACTTGTCGATCTCATTTGATTTTCTAAATCCTCAGAAAATGTTCCGTCTCCATTATTCATATAGATATAGTCCCTTTCAAAAAAATCATTACTAATAAATAAATCAAGCCAACCATCTTTATCAAGGTCTGCAACTGAAACTCCTAGACCAAAGCCAATTTCACTTCCAAAAATCTCAGCTTCCTCGCTGACATCAATAAATTTTCCTGAATCATTTCGAAATAATTTATCACCTCCCTTTTGGTCTCTTTTGTCTCTTAATTTTTTTTGAAAATTAAATGTACTAACTGCTGTAAAAGAATTGTTCAATAAGTAAACATCTAAGTCCCCATCTTTGTCATAATCAAAAAAAGCAGCATGAGTTGATAGGCCAGAATCTGCTAATCCCATTTGTTCCGCATTTTCTGAAAAGGTACCATCACCATTATTTATAAAAAATTCATTTTGTCTATTATCCCCGTATACATCACCAGAATTACAAACATAGATGTCCAACCAACCATCAGAATTAATGTCTACCATAGAAACACCTGTCGACCAAGCCCTATTGCCACTAAGTTTTGCAGTTTCAGTTACATCCTCAAAAACAAAATTACCTTTGTTAATATAGAGTCTATTAGGTAACTGATTTGCTGTTAAATAGATGTCTAATAACCCATCATTATTTACATCTCCAAGACCTACACCTCCACCATTATAAAAATTTCGATACGTATATATATTGAATTCATTTGAGTACGTAATATTGTTTATAAAATCAATTTTAGTTTTTTCAGAACTTAACAATTCAAAAAGTGTGCTATTATTTTCAGTTTTACTATCACAAGACATCAACTGAAATGAAAGAATAAAAGAAAAAAAATAGATGCTTTTTTTACAAATCATAGGTATTTATTTGAGGGTAAAAAATAATTTTTATGGTTTAAGGTCTTCAAATAAAATATTTAGTTGATTCATTGCTAAAAATGGAGTAATTGTTATTTTTCTGTTGGAGTCAACTTTTATGTAATTATATTTAACAAAAACATCCTCATCATTTGGAACTTTAATAAAAGTATTACCCTTATATCCTTTTTCAAAAAACAATAATGTTTGATTCAATAAATTGTTTAGTGACATTTCCTTTTTGTTAGAATATAAGTCTTTGAATCTTATAATTGCTTTATATTTTCTAACTGGCATAAACTTATTCTGCATAGTTGCAGGAAAAAATTCAAATTGTACAGGATAATTAAACTCTTTATTTATATCCAATGTAACCATTGTTCCAGATCTTGAAGGATAAAATAAACCTTCTTCATTCTTTTTCTTTGCATAGTTGAAAAACTCCTCTGAAGTCATTCCAAATTTTACTCCGAGCACAATGCTATCATGTCTTTCTGCTTTAATAGATTCCTCTAGCAAAAAATTTTCGAGTGATTTCTTATTTGATGAAGATGAGTGACATGAATAGAGGATTAGAAAACCTAAACAATAAATAATCAAAAAACCTGTAAACTTAAATTTCATTCATTTATCAATTTACTAATGGGTTATATTCTAGAGATTTTATTAATTAAACCTAAAATTATAAAAAATATTAGGAGTACATTTTTTACCTAAATTACAAAATATGTCTATCAGAATTATATAATCTAATTACTCAAATAGGCTAGAAAATAAAACCCAAGTTATAACTTGGGTTTTAAAAAACTAACTAAAAACTACCTAAAATTAATTATATCCTGGGTTTTGTACTAAGTTTGGATTTGCATCTAAAGCACCTTGAGGAATTGGGAAAATCCTCCTCGTTTGGTCCTTAGCATTTGTAGAAGGCGCGCCTTTTTGATTTCCAATACCTTTTAAAAACCAATCATCTTCCCATTTATCAAATCTAATCGTAATTGCCCTAGAGAAGCCTTCTAATACCATTTCTTTTTTAAACTCATGGTATAAATCATCTTCTGTCAAACTACTTAAATTATCTAAACCAGCTCTAGTTCTGACCTGATTCACAAGATTTAATGCTTCAGTACTTCCGCTATCCTCTCTCCACAATGCCTCAGATCTGGTCAACATAACACCCGCTAGCCTGTAGATTGGAAAATCGGAATTTATAAAAACGTCTTCACCAACTGGCATTTCAAACTTACCCCATCTAGCTCCATTCCTGTATGGGTATTTTTTATCAATTTCAGTATAATCTGGAGTTATAAAAATATTACATCCACCATCAAGTTGAGATTCTACTCCAGCGGCTTTGTAGTTATCAAAATCTTCCGCACAGTTTTCAAGTTTGTATTCATCTGAAGGGCTAGCATAACCAAAACCAGTAGTGTTATTCCAAACAGGACCAGCTTTTGATGTATATTGTTGCCCAACTATAAACATACCTTTTCTTAAATCATTTTCTTCAAAAGATTCATAAAATTCTGTTTGGAAAGTAAAACCACCCCATGGAGCATCATTCAAATCAAATGTCCCAGTAGCTGATTGGTGTAAATGCATTCTCACTATGTTACCATTAAACTGAGGATTATCATAAGGAACAATCCAAATATTTTCCAATGATCCCTCATTAGCAGCGCGGAAATTAGTAAAATATCCAGATTCTAAAGCATATCCTCCTTCATCAATTACTTTACTTGCAGCAGCAGCAGCTTCTGTCCATTTTTCTACACCCGTAATTCTTTTAGAATTTAAATATAGATCAGCTAAAATTGAATATGCTACCCATTTATTTACCTTTCCATAATTAGCTGTCCCTTTGTCTTCGCTTAAAATGTCTATTGAGGCTAAAAGCTCTGTTTCAATAAAGTCAAATGCCTGCTGTGGAGTAACTTGTTTAGGATTTGAATCAGCATCAGAAAATCTTGACTCAATGGTTATGTTTCCATAAGCAGATAGAAGTTTGTAGAAATAAAATGCTCTTAATGATCTTAATTCAGCAACACCTAATTCTGATCCAGGAGTTTGGGAAAAAATTTCAATTAATCGATTACAAGTAGATACTCCTTGTGTCATACTATTCCATGTGTTAGCCATAGGCCACAATGTTGATGTCCAGTCATGAGACATCATAGAGGGCCAAACACCACCATCATCCCAACCATTATTAGACCTAACTGGAACAGTTGAAACGTCAGAAACAATCGCAGAGTTATGATATGCCATATCCGCATAACCACTTAAGGGTGAATATGCTGTAGCAGCTGCTGAAGCTATTTGATCAGGTGTTTGAAAGAAATCTTGAGGTAAAACCTCTGAATAAATTTCAGGTTCAACTTCGCATGAATAATTAAAACTAATAGCTAAAACTAAAATAGTTTTTACTAATGTTTTATTTGTTATTATATAATTTTTCATCTTTTATATTTTAAGAATTGATTAAAATTTTATGTTAAGACCTAGTGTGAATGATCTAGTAGGAAGATAATTTGATGTCCTTCTGTCCATACCAGGTGTCAAAATATCGCCATCAAAATCTGAATATCTAACTTCTGGATCACTTCCTGAATAATCTGTAATTGTAAACAAATTGTTGCCAGAAATATACATTCTTAGGGATTCTATTTTACTATCACTGCCTAAACTAAAGTTATAGCCTAGAGATGCATTATCTAGTCGTATAAAATCACCTTTTTCAACCAAACCTGAATGGTATGCGCTAAGTTCACTGTCGTCTGGATTAAAATATTCAGTTACAGCAAAGTTTTGTCTTCCTGAATTTAAGGGGTGTTCCCAATGAACTCTAGGAACATTTACAATAGAATGACCAACAGCACCTCTTAGTAACATATTTAAATCCCAATTTTTGTATTTGAAGTTTTGTGAGATTCCAAAAGTATAATCTGGAAAAGCATTTCCTACGATAACACCGTCTCTGTCAAGATTTTTATCTGTTGTAGTCTCTCCAGTCTCTTGATTAATCACTAGGGCTTCACCTTGTTCATTATACCCAGCAAAGACCGCGGCACGTATGTTTCCAAGAACAGCACCTTCTTCAAGAACAATAACTTTAGTTCCGTTATATCCAGGAGGGCCCAAATCCCCGCTGTAAGTAACATAGTCATCTATATCCGAAAGATTAATAAGGGTTGTTTCATTAGTAGAAAGGTTTAACCCAACACTCCAACTAAAGTCATCTTTAGAAATTGCAGAATAATTTAGAGAAACTTCATAACCCTTAGTCTCCAATTCACCCAAATTTAATAATGTTGAATTATATATGTTAGGTGGAGAAGATACAGGTGTATTTCTAAGTAAATCTGATGTAGATCTGTTAAAATAATCTAGGCTTCCAGAAAGTTTTGAATCTAAAACAACGAAATCAACTCCAACGTTAAGTTCAGATTTTTCCTCCCACTTTAAATCAGGATTCGGATTTGATTGAGGACCAATAGCTGTTCCAAAATCACTGTTAATATATCCCAATGACTGTTCTGCGCCTAATTTTTGTACGTATGCATACCTTTCAACTGGTTCATTTCCTGTGACTCCATATCCTACTCTAAATTTTAGTTGATCAACATTTTCTAGATTAAGTATATTATTAAGGTTTACACCAGCACTTGTAGCCCAAAAATCACCAGATCTAAAATTTGCACCAAACCTTGATGAATTTTCATTTCTATAGCTAGCAGAAAAATATAAAAGGTTTTGATAATTTAAATTTAATCTTGCAAAAGCAGATGCTAATTTTGCTTCTTCTTTAAATGAAGTCATTTTAGCTTCATTATTATTGATACCTAACCCCAATGCTAAATTGTTGTATGTAACCGAATTCACAAGAAAATCTGTATTTAAAGAATATTGACCTTGATATGTAAACTCCTGGTAAGCATAACCACCAAGAAGTTCATAATTTATGTTATCTAATTCTCCCCTGTAAGTTGCTGTAAATTCGGATAGATTAAACTTCTCTTCGTTATATGCTCTTTCAGCTCTACCGTTGTCAGTTAAACCACCATTCCAAAATGAATCATTAAAAAAATAAGTCCCTTGAAAACTATTATCGTATTGAGTTGAGTAATTAGCAGACAATGTAAGATCATTAGTTATGTCAAAATCAACCTTAAAGGTTGCTAAGAATGTATTTTTATCTAGATCGTTTCGAGTCTGTTCATTAATTGCAACTGGATTAAAGTTGTTTTCAATTTTATTTTGAAAAAAACTGCCATCAGTATCATATATTGGAGCTGTAGGGTTATATAGTTGAGCATAATCAAATACATTATTAAAGCCTAAGTTAGCCTCTCTAGAAGTGATGCCAATATTCCCTTGAAATTTTAATTTATTATCTAAGAAATTTTGACTTACACTGAGTCTTCCATTAATCTGATCATAAGCTGATGTATTGAGTACTCCTTCAATATCTCTATAATTTATAGATGCTCTGTATGAAAGACCATTTTCGCTAGTACCATTAAAAGAAAGGTTATGTACAAGGCTAGTTGCTTTTCGAGAAACTAAGTCCATCCAATTAGTATTAGAACCCAAATCAAGACCTCCAGTTGAGATAAATTGGTCATAACTAGCCATTGGAAGCATATTTGAAATTTCTTCACTGGAAACATAAACACGATATTCAAATCCAGATTGTGCTATACCTTTTCCAGATTTAGTAGTTAAAATTATAACACCACTACTACCTCGAGTTCCATAAATGGCAGCTGCAGAAGCATCTTTAAGAACATTAACAGACGCAATGTCAGCTGGATCAACAGAGTCTAGTGAACCTCCAATTACGCCATCAATAACAACAAGTGGCTCAGCATTAGCTCCAAATGTGCTTAGCCCTCGCAATCTAATATTGAAAGGCTCATTTGGGTTGCCGCCAACTCGAGCAATATTTAAACCTGCTACTTTACCCTGTAATAATTGTTGTGGATCATTAATATTACCAGCATTAAAATCTTCTGACTTGATATTAGTAATAGCACTTGTTAATTCTTCCTTTTTTTGAGTACCATAACCAACTATGATAACTTCATCAAGTTCATCTAAATCAGGTATCATAGTAACATTTATCAATGAGTTACTTGCTGAAAATTCAACAGTCTGATATCCTATATAAGAAAAAACTAAGACCGCATCGGAATTTGAAACGGATAAGGTATAATTGCCTTCAAAATCTGCGACTGATCCGTTTGAAGTTCCTTTTTCTACAACAGAAACTCCGGGTAAGGGACCGGATTCATCAGAAACGGTTCCTTTAATAACCTGTTGAGCATAGGTAATAGATGCAAAGCCCAACAAGCCAATAATTAGTAAATAGTTTATTTTTTTCATAATTTAATTTGTTTGTTAAATATTGTTATGAGTTGTAATTTTTACTAAAGTATATACAGACTGTACACTAAAGTTGTGAAAAAATACTTTTATGAATATATTTATATACTAAATATTGTTTTTTGTATACAAAAATTAAATGCGCTGATGAAAGGTTTATTATTATAAATGCAGTTAAACTTTATTTTATTGTAAAATAATAAATTTCTAAAGCTTAAATTTTTAAATTGAAAATTATTACCGTTATTTAAAATAAATTCATAGATATAAAATTTTTATGAATTAGTTAAATAATGATTCACCCTAGAATTGAATAATGATTCAAAAAAAAAATATTACTATCAATGCAATTAGACTGATAATTTTAATTACAATTATCAACTTTGTTTGTTTACAACAATTGCATACCCAGCAAGAAAAAGTAATATCAGTCGAAAATCAAAACAAGGCATTCTTTTCACTTCTATTTGATCAAAACAACATTAGTGAAAGCAATAAAGGAAACTTGTATTTGCCAGGAGACTTCAAGCAACTCTCAAGAACACAAGATGCGCTAATGGTATCCTTTGAAAGCACTTTTATTATCTCTGAATTAGAAAGTGAATACGAAATCATTTTCGAAAAGGGAATGATGGACGAAGGGATGGTTTTAATAAATGATTTATTTATTACTAATACGATAATTGTTGAAGGTGACATTTCAACACATAAGCAGATTATCCCACTTGAGATTATAAATAAGGGCATAAACAGAATTAAAATTCTAGCAATTAGTTACTCGGAAAGTGGTTATATAAACGGGGATTTTTATATTAAAAGTAGCACTCAAAAAATTGATTTAAATGGAAATTGGAACTATACCATATATGATGAAAATCAAAGTAACATAAAAATTCAGCCAACTCAGGTTATTAATCTTGAACATATCTATGATTTTGAATTTGAAAAATTCACTTCCCTAAAATTAGATGATGACAATTGGCCTGTTACAAACTTTCCAGTAGTTATTGAAGAGTTATTTAATGATAATCAGTTAGATGCGGCTATTTGGTTTCGAAAAGAAGTAGTGCTTGACAAACTTCCGGAAAGTGATATGTATTTTAATGTTCCAAATGGTATCGATGACTATGATAAGCTTTATGTTAATGGCAAATTAGTGGGTGTTACGAATTGTTACAATTGCCCAAGAAATTATAGAATCCCAAAAGAATATTTGAGAAAAAAGAATGTATTTGCAATTCTTGTTGTAGATAAGGACGGTGTTGGAGGGATAAGAGGCGATGTATTCCTTACGGATGAAAAAAACCGAATAGATTTATCTAGTAAATGGCGTTATAAAAAGGTGCTAGACCTCCAAGTACTCATTACTGTTAAAGATACTAAAGAAAAGAGGTCATTGTTTGATGAAAATGAGGTCGGGATTTATAATTTAGGAGGTCGTAAACTAGACTTTGATACGATTCTTATTGAAGACAATAAAAATCTTTTCCCTTATGTATTGAATATTGCTACTATTTTAATTTTACTCGTTGTTTATTTTACTAGAAATCGAAAATTAAAAACTATTGACCAGAAGGTAAGTTCAACAATTGAATCAATAAACAAGAGTGAAAATCAAAAACATGTGTTTATACGAGCAAATAGAGCAAATCATAAGATTGAAATTAAAAATATTCAATTAATAGAGGGAAAAAAAGATTATGTAAAAATACATATGTTAGAGACAAGCTACCTTGTTCGAAAAAATTTAAAAACTTTCCTAAATGATGTTCCCCCATCAAAATTTATTAGAATTAGTAAATCAGTGGCTGTAAATGTTGATCAAATTAAAAAGATTGACAAAAACATGTTGTTCTTAAATTCAAACAATTATTATATAATTGGAAAAAAATATTTAGACGAAGTAAAGAGTTATGTTGACATTAATTAGGTTTAATCTTTTTGTAGAGTAGCCTCAAAACTTAATTTCATTAATATTTTATTTATTGCTAATCAATACATTTTGCAAGGTGATTGATTTTCTTGTACACAAAAAAAGCATTTTTGTATACACAAATTTTAAATGAAGTATATTATCATTATCACTTTTAAAAATTGTTATGTTATTTGTTTATTAATAATCTAAAAATTAATAAACCTAATAAAATACAATCATGATAGTTAGCTTCTTGTTAAACATATTTTTAAACCAAAATATTTTTAATTTCTCTACCATTAAGATCTAGTAAATCTTAAGATTTAAATTCAATTAGCCTAATTAATTCTGACTAGAAGACTATCAATATAACATTCCTTAACTTATCATTAACAGGTACGAAAATTTGGAAATTTTCTAACCCATAATTACTAAAAAAATACATGCGCGAAAATTCAGAAGATTTTATACAAAAACTTAAAGATAGCGATGATTATTCTTGGAATAATTTAGTTAGATCTTACAGGTATAAATTATTTGCATATGCATATAGTTTATCAAAAGATAATGAAATGTCATTAGAAATCGTTCAACAAGTTTTTGTCAAAATTTACATTGTTAGAAAAAGGCTGAATCCAACACTTTCTTTTAAAACATATATGTATAAATCAGTATACAATGAATTTATAAATACCCTTAATAAAAAGAAGAAAATATATAGGCTTCATCATGACTATAATTTTGATCAAATTCATGTTTACGAAAACGATCCAACAGATGAACTTAAAATTGAAAAAATTGAGCTAGTCAATAAATTAATTGATCAGCTACCTAAAAAAACAAAAAAAGTGTTTGTTATGAGTAAAAAAAGAGGTTTTTGCAATTTAGAAATTTCAGAAATTTTAAAAATTCATCCTAAAACTGTTGAGGGACATATTACAAAAGCCTTCAAATTGTTAAGGAGTAATGCTAAAATGAGTGCTTAGCTATTACATTTTTTTAAGGTGCTAATCATTTTCCAAAAATCAAATTTTTTAAATAAATAAAACGTAATGGATTATTTACTAAGCAAACTCAAAATATTAAATTTTTACCTTTCACTGATTGTCATAGTCGGTATAAGTTCAGTTACGGGCCAAAAAACTATTCATCCAGAATGGGAAGACTTATCCATCTTCAAAATAAATACAACAAAGCCCCATTCACATTTTGAATTATTTCGCTTTAAAGAAGAGAAAAGCTCATCATTGGAATTCTTACTCAATGGATCTTGGAATTTTAAGCTTTACGAAAACCCCGACTTAGTTGACACTAGTTTTTACGAGCCTAGCTATGATGTCTCCTCTTGGGAGAAGATTCCAGTGCCTTCCAACTGGCAATTTCACACCAAAGATTTTCCCTTGTATACTAATATTATTTATCCTTATGAACTGAATGCACCTAGAGTTCCCAGAGATTATAATCCTGTAGGCTGTTATGTAAGGAGATTTGAAATACCCGATAGTTGGAAAAACAATCAAGTTTTCATTCATTTTGGCAGTGTAAATTCTGCCTTTTATTTATGGGTTAATGGTGAGAAAGTTGGTTATAGTGAAGGCAGTAAAACACCAGCAGAGTTTAATATATCTGAGTATATTGTTAAGGGAGAAAATCATATTGCTTTACAAGTAATACGATGGTCAGATGGTACTTATATTGAAGGGCAAGATTTTTGGCGGCTAAGTGGCATTCAAAGAGATGTCAGGTTATATTCAAGCCCAACAAAATATTCATTTAGAGACTTTAGAGTTCAAACAGAATTAACAAATAATTACTCAAATGCTAAAGTTTCTATTGAAGCTCAACTTCAAAATTTTGATATTCAAAAAAGCCAATGTAAAGTTAGATATGAATTATTTGATGAAAATACACTGGTTCAATCTACAGAACAGAATTTAACTATTTTAGAAAATAGCGCATCTTTTTCAAAGGTTAATTTTACACTAAATAACCCAAAATTATGGGACGCAGAGGAGCCCAACCTTTACAAATTATGGATTAGGGTTATAGATCATAATGGTATAGAAAATCAAGCTATAAGTCAAGATGTGGGATTAGTTGAAAGTAAAATTAGTAACGGTCAATTTTTGATAAATGGAAAACCCATTTTATTTAAGGGAGTTAATCGACACGAACATGATGAGTTAACTGGGCAGGTCATTTCAAAAGAAGCAATGCTGGAAGACATAAAAATCATGAAGAATAATAATATCAATGCTGTACGAACAGCCCACTATCCAAATGACCCTTATTGGTATGAGTTGTGTAATAAATATGGTATTTACGTGGTTGATGAAGCAAACATTGAAACTCATGGGTTTGGGTGGATAAAAAGTAAAACTCCAGCTTATAAACCTGAATTTGATGCTATGCATTTGGACAGAATAGTTCGTATGGTTGAACGTGATAAAAATCAACCCTGTATAGTGAGTTGGTCTATGGGAAATGAAGCTGGTGATGGACCTGTATTTATTCAGGCCTACAAATGGATTAAAAAGTATGATCCATCAAGACCAGTCATGTATGAAAGAACATCAGAGCATCCATTTTATGCATGGGTTAATGACGACATGAGTCTTGAACCTCACACAGATTATCTGGCTTGGGCATATGAACCAATTGAAAGATTAAAAAACACCTATTTCGGAAAGTTTCCTGATCGACCATTTATTTGGAGTGAGTATTCCCATGCGATGGGAAATAGTAATGGAAACTTAGGAGATGAATGGGAGTATGTACGAAGTCATCGACAATTGCAAGGTGGGTTCATTTGGGATTTTGTTGATCAAGGGCTTGCAGCTTATGATGAAGATGGTACAAAATACTGGAAATTTGGAGGTGACTTCTCACCAGAAAAATATCATAATGATAGTAATTTCTGTATGAATGGGATATTAAATGCAGATCGCACCCCACACCCGGCTTTGCAAGAAGTGAAACATGTGTATCAAAATGCATTGGTGACTTGGCATTCCAAAGAAAAAAATAAGATTTCCATCTTCAATGAGAATTTTTTTATATCAAATCAACACATTACAGCAGAAATAGAGCTGATTGAAGATGGAATCCCTGTGGAGTCTTATTTCCAAAAATTAATTGCCAAACCACAGGAAAAAGATACTATTCACCTAAAATTCAGTCATAATCTTTTACCGGATCGGGACTATTATATAAATGTGCGTGGCATTAGAAATACAAACTCTCCCCTAGTTAAAAAAGGACACGTTGAGTTCCAAGAACAATTGGAGCTACGATTGGGGCAAAACATTCATAAAAGTGAGATTAACCCAGAAGAATTTTCAAGTATTTCAATTGATGATAAATCAGAAAGCGTTTCTTTTGATTTTCCTAAGTTGAATTTAACGATTGCTTTCAACAAATCCACGGGAAGATTAGATACTTATGAAATTAGCGGAGTCAACCAGCTACTAACGCCAATAAAATCAAATTTTTGGAGGGCACCTACAGATAATGATTATGGAAATCTAATGCCTGAGCGACTTATCAAATGGAAGCATGCATCTTATGAACAACACTTAGAATCATTTGAAATAAAAAAAGAAGATAATAGTTATAATATCTTGACAAAATACTTCTTACCAAGCATAAAGGCATATTCAATATTAGAGTATCACATTTCACATAATGGGAGCCTATTAGTAACAAATAAATTAGACTTTAAGGGTGAACCAGTTGGAAACGAAATTCCTAGAATAGGAACCCGTTTTCAGTTAAATTCACTATTTGATTACGCCGAATGGTATGGTCGAGGTCCACATGAAAATTATATCGATCGTAAAGAATCTGCTTTTATGGGATATTACACGAAAAAAATATCTGAAATGAAATTTGAGTACGCTAGACCACAAGAAAACGGCACCCGTATTGATACAAAAAAATTAATTCTAAAAGATGATAAAGGAAACGGAATCTTTTTTGAGGGTTTTCCAAAATTTTCATTTAGTATTCATCAAAACCCCATAGCGGATTATGACGGCGGAATCGAAAAGGCACAAAAGCACTTGAACGACATTAAACCAAAAGACCTCATTCAAGTAACTATTGATAAAAAACAAATGGGGGTTGGCGGTGATGACTCTTGG
>Ga0233399_1000452_pt1 | contig 15958 bp, 15 predicted proteins | sample 43DmetaG_FD_182698 | JGI IMG/M metagenome (GOLD analysis project Ga0233399, IMG submission 182698) | Seawater microbial communities from Monterey Bay, California, United States - 43D | ecosystem: Environmental > Aquatic > Marine > Coastal | place: USA: California | collected 2016-11-08 | reverse complement strand
CTCTTTAAGTTCGGATTCAGAAGGATAATGGTTTATTTCCAACGTAAACTTTCAATAAAGTGCATTAAATCTTTTTGAATATAATTGACCGCTGGCAAAATGGAATCGTAGTTGGGTTTGGTTTCAAAATATAGAGCTCCCGATATAAAATGTTGAGTACTGTCAGTCACATAAAACTGAGACTGAGACGCTACATTTCCTTTGAGATCGTAAAACATTCCATACAAATTTTCTTGTTTGTTTTCATACATCCGCTCTGAAATTTCATCTGCTACTTGAAGGTGTTTTTTTGTCATTGACCGTGCATCAGAAATGTAGTTCTCAAAGTTATCTTCTATTTTTTTATAATTGATAAAAACAGAAGCTTTTAGTGCGGGATACTGAAGAATAACACCTTTGAGCTTATTGTTTTTTTTAGAAACACGCACTTGCGCCAGTTTGTTTTTTTCAAACTCAAAAGGTACATCCAATTCACTTTTATGATAGATTGCTTTTGGGTAATCCAGACTCAAAAATGCTTTTGGTTTTGGCACATGAATTTCATCGCATGAAAAGCATATAAAAACACATAAAATAAAAGCGTAGAGTTTCATTATTTTTTAAGCGTTACTTTAATTTGTTTGATCCGTTTATTGTTGAGTGCTTCAACAGTAAATAGGAATGTTTTAAAAGCAATTTTACTGTTTACTTTTGGAAAGCTTTTTGAGATTTCAAGTACAAACCCTGCCAAGGTTTCTGCTTCTCCTTTTTCATTTTCAAAAACAGATTCATCTTCTAATTTGACAATTCTATAAAAATCTTTTAGCGTTGTTTTGCCTTCAAAAACATAATTGTGACTATCGAGTTTTGAATAAATCAAGTCATCGTCGTCAAACTCATCGCTGATATCCCCAACAATTTCTTCAATGATGTCTTCCAGAGATACAACTCCAGAAGTTCCACCATATTCGTCGACTACAACAGCTAAATGAATTTTTTTCTCCTGAAACTCGACCATCAAATCATCTAGCTTTTTGTTTTCAGGGACAAAAAACGGTTCTCTTATAAGCGTTGTCCAATCAAATTGTTTTTTCTGGAGATGCGGCAATAAGTCCTTGACATATAATATCCCAACAACCGAGTCAATACTATCGTTATATACAGGAATTCGTGAGTATCCGTGTTTGACGATTTCCGTAATGATTTTTTTAAACTCAATAGATTGATCTAAAGCAAAGATATCAATACGAGGGCGCATCACTTGTTTTGTATAAGTGTTTCCAAACGATACAATTCCTTGTAGGATTTTTTGTTCTTCCTTGGTGGTGTCGTCTTCACTAGCGAGTTCAAGTGCTTGAGATAGATAATCGACGTTTAGGTTAGATTTTTGTTTTCCTAAATTTTTATGAATTCCTAAAGTTACCTTCTGCATAGGGAGACTAATAGGTGAGAACACAACATCCAAGACTTTTAAAGGATAAGCCATAAATTTTGAAAACTTCAAGTTATTTCTGTTGGCATATACTTTCGGTAAAATTTCTCCAATCAGTAAAATTAAGAATGTAATTAAAATCACTTCGATAAAAAACACGAGGTCAATTTTAAAAACTCCTAAATCCAGTTCCGAACGCACCCCACTAAATAAGGTTTCACTCAGGGAGGCAAATAATATAACAATGGCGATATTTATAAAATTATTTGCGACCAATATGGTAGCCAATAATTTTTTTGGTTGTTTTAAAAGGGCTATAATAATCTCAAACGATTTTGATTTGTTGTGTTTCGCGTCGTCTAAATCTTTTTGTGTCAATGAAAAAAGAGCAACTTCAGCTCCCGATATAAGAGCAGAACATATTAAAAGCAACAATAATCCAAGGATGCCAGTAGTCAAACTGTTGTCTAAAAGAGATATAAAACTAAAGGGTTCAGGGTCCAATGATTGTATATTTTGTAAACGAATTAAAATGGTAAATCGTTTGGTTCTTCGTTGCTTTTAGTAGCCTTGTGAGTTGTGGGTTGTGGTGTTTGGGCCTGGCCTGATAAAGGTTCATTTTTTGGAGTTAAAAACGTAAAGTCAACGCACTGAATTTCGGTTGAATACCGATCATTTCCTTTGTCGTCTTGCCACTTGCGAGTTTTTAAACGGCCTTCAATATATACTTTATCTCCTTTGTTGAGGTATTTCTCACAAATTTCGGCGGCTTTATTTCTTACCACAATATTATGCCACTCCGTATTGGTGACTTTTTCATTTGTTTGTTTGTTTGTGTAGCTTTCATTGGTAGCCAATGGAAAACGGCCAACACAATTTTTATCATCAAAATAATGCATTTTTACGGCATCTCCAAGATGTCCAATAAGCATTACTTTATTTAAAGTTCCTGACATAATAGTTGATTTTTGAGTGACTAAATTTGAAACAAAATTAATAATATAAAGATATCTAAAAAATGTAAAATTACATGCTTAATATCGAAAATTATTTATAAACCGCTCTATAACCACAGGGACTGGGTAGGATTTGATGTCCGACCATTTCACAGCATTTTCAGGGCTATTTTTTGTGTGTAGAACCCAAAACTTTATATGCAACTGCTGATGCGACAGTTTGTGAATAATATCCGTATCATTAAAAAGCTGGATTTTTTCGTACTCTATATTAACGTTATCTGATCCATCAAGATGTGTTAAGAATTCGTTTTCGGACAATGAAGTACGAGTTTCAACAAGCGGAAATTGATACAATTGTTGCCATATCCCTTTTGTTGTGCGTTGTTCTAAATAGGTTGTGTTGTCGTCCGAATTTACCACTAAAAAATTAAAATACTTTTTTGTCACCTTTGTTTTTTTGAGCTTAACTGGCAATGTTTTAACAAATCCAGTGGCATAGGCATTGCATGACGATCGTAAAGGACACAGCTCACAATTGGGCGATTTAGGTTTGCATTGTTGCGACCCAAACTCCATGATCGCTTGGTTATAATCTCCAAAATTAGAAAGCGGTAATAATGACTGTGCTAAGGTCTTAAATTGTTTTGTGCCTTCTGTACTATTGATAGGTGTGTCAATCCCAAAATATCGCGCCAAAATACGATAGACATTTCCATCGACAACCGCTACGGCTTCGTCATAACAAATCGAAGCGATAGCACTGGCGGTATAATCGCCAACTCCTTTGAGACCAAGCAAGGAGTTGTAGTCTTTTGGAAACTCTCCATTAAGATTTTCAGTTATATGTTTGGCAGTATAATGTAGGTTTCGAGCACGAGAATAATAGCCGAGCCCTTGCCACAAATTTAAAACCGATGTTTCAGAGGCCTTTGCCAGAGCTTGTACAGAGGGAAAATTTTCTAAAAAAACCTCATAATATGGCAGGCCTTGTTTAATTTGAGTTTGTTGTAAAATAATCTCAGACAACCAAATGTTATAGGGGTTATTAGAAGTGCGCCAAGGCAAGTTTCTTTTGTTTACTGAATACCAGCTTATTACTGTTGTGGTGAAATTCATTTTAAAATTGGTTGAACCACAAAAATAATCTTTTTAATATATTTAATTTTAATTCTTTAGGTTTGAAATATTGAATTTAAAATACATATATTTGCAAGCCTATTAAAAAACATTAATTTTAAACAAGAAATAAAATGACTAAAGCTGAAATTGTAGCTAAAATTTCCAACGATTTAGGAATAGAAAAAGGAGATGTATTAGCAACTATTGAATCTTTTATGAACGAAGTTAAAGGATCCTTAGAGACTGGAGAAAATGTTTATTTACGTGGATTTGGGAGTTTTATTATCAAAACTAGAGCTGAAAAAATTGGAAGAAATATTTCAAAAAATACTTCAATCAAAATACCAGCACACAACATACCAGCATTCAAACCTTCTAAAGTATTTGTTCAGGGGGTAAAATCTAAGGTTAAAGTTAACTAACTATTTATAAACTAATTTTAAAAAATCACATTTATGCCAAGCGGTAAAAAACGTAAAAGACATAAGGTAGCAACGCACAAGCGTAAAAAAAGACGTCGCGCTAACCGTCACAAGAAGAAATAAATTCAAAAAGTAGCTCAGCTACTTTTTGAATTTATTATCATAACGTTCTTTGATATCAAATTCATGCCAAAATTCAGTTACACCTTGCTGAATACATGAATTTACTGGATTAAATCCTGTCAAATTTTGGTGTTTAAACAGCCTTTTTAATGTTGAAAACACCTAGGATTATGCTCTTGCAGTAATTGGCTGAGCAAATCAATAAAATATTTTATAATCCATCTGTACACTCGTGTATAGATAAAAATTAACACTCATGAATAAAGAATTAATAATTCGATCAAATTCAGACAATGTTGATTTTGCCTTATTAAAAGATGGAAAACTAATTGAATTTCAAAATGATGAAGATAACAGCAAATTTTCTGTTGGCGATGTGTTTTTAGCCAAAGTCAGAAAATCTGTTCCGGGTCTCAACGCTGCATTTGTTAATGTAGGGTATCATAAAGATGCATTTTTGCATTACCATGATTTAGGACCTAAGCTTCTAACACTTATGAAATTCATGAAACGTGTAAGCACAGGTAAATTAAAAGATTACTCTTTAAAAAACTTTACTTTTGAAGAAGACATTAAAAAAGATGGTAGTATTGACGATATTATAAAGTCAAACCAATCTATTTTGGTTCAAATAGCAAAAGAACCAATCTCCACAAAGGGACCTAGAATCAGTTCCGAAATTTCACTTGCTGGACGCTATTTAGTTCTCGTTCCTTTTTCAGAACGCATCTCAATTTCTCAAAAAATTGAAAGCAACACCGAAAAAAAACGTCTAAAGCGATTAGTAAGAAGCATTGCTCCCAAAGGATTTGGAGTCATTATCAGAACAGTAGCTAAAGACAAAAAAGTAGCAGAACTCGATAAAGACCTTCAAGACTTGTATAAAAAATGGGAATCTATTTGTAAAGCAATTCCACGCGCCCATACGCCAAGTAAAGTTCTCGGCGAAATGAATAAAGCGTCCTCTATTCTTAGAGACATTTTCAACGATACTTTTACAGGTATTACGGTTGATGACGATTTGCTTTTTAATCAAATTAAGGACTATGTTCATGAAATTGCGCCTCACAAGGAGGCAATTGTGAAATACCACAATCCAAAAACGCCCATCTTTGAAAAATTTGGGATCGAAAGACAAATTAAAACGTCATTTGGAAAAACCGTATCAATGGCACGTGGCGCCTATTTAATTATAGAGCACACAGAAGCCTTACATGTGGTAGATGTCAATAGCGGAAACCGTTCTAGTAAAGAAAAAAATCAAGAAGCAACGGCTTTAGAAGTCAATATTCTTGCTGCAACCGAACTCGCTCGCCAATTTAGATTGCGTGATATGGGTGGTATTATTGTAGTGGATTTTATTGATATGAACAAAGCAGAAAATCGCAAAAAACTCTTCGATCATCTCAGAAACGAGATGAAAGACGATAGAGCCAAACACAAAATATTACCTCCAAGCAAGTTTGGGTTAATTCAAATCACAAGACAACGTGTTCGACCAGTAATGAACATTAAAACCAAGGAAGCAAACCCTAACGGTTTAAATGGTGCAGAAGTGGAAGCTCCGATTGTGTTGATTGATAAAATTAATCATCAGCTGGATCAAATTATCAAAAAAGGCTATAAAAAAGTGACTTTAAACACACACCCTTTTATAGCAGCCTTTATTACAAAAGGCTTCCCATCCATACGTACAAAATGGTATTTTGAACATAAAAAATGGGTTAAAATTATGCCTAGAGATGCTTACACATATCTGGAGTTTCGTTTTAAAAACGAAAATGGCAAAACCATTAAACTGTAAAAAAAGCCCCGCTAAGCGGGGCTTTTTTTTTGGCGTTTTTTGAGAAAGTCGTTTAGATAATCGTGGACTGTCCCAAATGCATATTTGTAAAATTCAAATTGGAATCATTGGGATTGTTGATGTAGTCCTCAATAAAGTCACCCACTTTTGAAGTGGTAATATTGTCAAATTTTGTATTTAAATCTGGCGTTGTAATGTTGAGTTTTAAGGATTTTTCAACGGCTGTTCGTATCAATTCAGCTTCTTTAAAAAGCTCAAAATGATCCAGAAGCATCGCTGCAGATAAGATGGACGCAATTGGATTTGCAATTCCTTTGCCCTCGGCTTGAGGATAGGAACCATGAATGGGCTCATACATCGAATGCTTGTCCCCAACAGAGGCAGAAGCCAATAGCCCTATAGAACCACCAATAACACTTGCTTCATCGCTAATCACGTCTCCAAACAAGTTTTCGGTCAGGATCACATCAAACTGTTTAGGGTTCAAAATCATTTGCATAGCCGCATTGTCAACAAACAAAAAATCGAGTTCAATTTCTGGGTAGTCTTTGGCAATTTCACCGACTACTTTTCGCCATAGGCGAGAGGTCTCCAAAACGTTAGCTTTGTCAATCAAAGTCACTTTTTGGCGTCTTGATTTAGCAGCAACAAAAGCCAAACGTGCAATGCGCTCAATTTCGTGGCGTGAGTACTCACACAAATCAGAAGCGGTATTGCCATCGGCACTGAGTTTCTTTTCACCAAAATATATACCTCCTGTCAATTCTCTGTAAATGCTAATGTCAGTTCCTTGAATTCGATCTTTCTTTAAAGGCGATTTATTCAGTAGGGTGTCGTATGCTTTGACAGGTCTAACATTTGCATACAAGCCCAATTCTTTACGAAGTTTTAGAAGCCCTTGTTCCGGACGTACTTTTGCCGAAGGGTCGTTATCGTACTTTGGGTGTCCAATGGCTCCAAATAAAATAGAGTCGTTAGCCTTACAAATGTCAAGCGTGGTTTGTGGAAGCGGGTCTCCTACTTGATCAATAGCGGTAGCACCTACGGGTGCAGGTGTAAATTTAAAATTATGATCAAAGTTGATCGCAATAGCTTTCAATACTTTTACGGCTTGTTCCGTCACTTCAGGTCCAATACCATCTCCTGATAATACAGCGATTTTTAGGTTCATATCAATATGTTTTTTGAAGCTCAAATGCTTCGATAAGTTCTTTTTTGCTTAATAAATAATCAATGTCATCATAGCCATTAATCATACATGTTTTTTTGTAATGATCAATCTCAAAAGATTCTTTGAGGTCGGTTCCTTTGATGCTTATGGTTTGTGTTTCTAAATTGACTTCAAACAGGGTATTGGCATCGGTTTCAATAGCAGCAAAAAGTGCGCTCAAAAACGACTCGGAAACCTGAACAGGAAGCAATCCATTGTTTAAGGCATTTCCTTTAAAAATATCTGCAAAAAAACTAGAAACGATGACTTTAAATCCATAGCCAACTAGTGCCCATGCGGCATGTTCACGACTGGATCCACAGCCAAAATTATCGCCTGCAATTAAAATACTTCCAGAGTAAATAGGATTATTAAGCGAGAATTCGGAGTTTACATTTCCCGATTTATCAAAACGCCAATCTCTGAATACGTTATCTCCAAACCCTTTTTTGTCTGTCGCTTTTAAAAAACGTGCCGGGATGATTTGATCGGTATCTACATTCGCAATATTTAATGGAACCGCTTTGGTAGTGAGTGTGGTAAATTTTTCCATTAATTTAAGTGTTTAGTAATGTCAATAATTTTTCCTTCAATAGCAGTTGCAGCAGCTACTAATGGACTTGCTAAAATGGTTCTTGATCCTGGACCTTGACGGCCTTCAAAGTTTCGGTTCGAAGTGGAAACGCAATATTCGTTTTGTGGAATCTTGTCGTCGTTCATAGCCAAACAAGCAGAGCATCCGGGTTGTCTTAACTCAAAGCCAGCAGCATTAAAAATGTCTTTTAACCCTTCTTCAATAATTTGAGACTCGACTTGTTTACTGCCCGGCACCAACCATGCGGTTACATTTTCTGCCTTTCGTTTTCCTTTTACATAATCGGCTGCAACTCTAAAATCCTCAATTCTTGAGTTTGTACAACTTCCAATAAACACAAAATTTATTGGGGTATCGATTAAGGATGTCCCAGCTTCAAAATTCATATAGTCCAATGATTTCTTAAAAGAAGGATCGTTGTCCACAGGAATTATTTCCGAAATTTTAATTCCCATTCCAGGGTTTGTCCCGTAAGTAACCATTGGTTCAATGTCCTCAGCATTAAAATAATATTCTTTATCAAATACAGCACCGTCATCTGTTGGGAGTGTTTTCCAATAGGCTACTTTGGCATCAAAAGCATCCCCTTTAGGAGCAAATTCACGCTCTTTAACATATTCAAAAGTGGTGGCATCTGGCGCAATCATTCCGCCTCTAGCTCCCATTTCGATACTCATATTACAGACGGTCATTCGGCCTTCCATACTCATGTTTTCAAAGACATCTCCAGCGTATTCACAAAAATAACTGGTTCCTGAATTGGTTCCCAATTTAGAAATGATATAGAGGATAACATCCTTAGGAAGTACTCTATTTTTGAGTGTTCCATTGACCGTAACACGCAAGCTTTTTGGTTTTGTTAATAGGAGGCATTGACTTGCAAATACTTGAGCGACTTGACTGGTTCCGATCCCAAAAGCAATGGTACCAAAGGCGCCGTGTGTTGAGGTATGACTGTCACAACATACCATGGTCATCCCTGGTTGAGTGATGCCTAATTCTGGCGCCATGACATGCACAATTCCGTTGTATTTGTGTCCCAATTCATAGAGCGTAATGTTGTTATTGTTGCAATTTTCAGAGAGTTGAGCAAGTTGTTTTCTCGACAATTCGTCTCTTACTGGCAAGTGTTGGTCTAATGTTGGGGTGTTGTGATCGGCTGTAGCAACAATTTGGTTGGGTCGAAACACAGGAATATTTCTGTGTTCCAATTCATTAAACGCTTGGGGGCTTGTCACTTCGTGTATTAAGTGTTTATCAATGTATAAAATCTGTGGTCCGTCCTGAACTGAATCAACAACATGGGCATCCCAAACTTTATCAAATAAGGTTTTTTTCATAACTCTTAAGGATTCGATTTATTTGTAAATCTTACTAGTTTCTATAATTTGATGAATATCGGCATCTACAACTTCTTTTTTCGTGTCTGCAAACTTTAAGAATTCTGCATAGACAATATCGAGTTCAAGTTTTGTGAGTTCAAACCCAACATTTTTAGCTCTGTAAGCTAAAGCTGCACGACCACTACGGGCAGTAAGCACAATGGCAGATTCTGTAACTCCAACATCTTTAGGATCGATAATTTCGTAGGTCTCACGATTTTTAATCACCCCGTCTTGATGAATTCCTGAACTGTGAGCAAAAGCATTGGAACCTACAATAGCTTTGTTTGGTTGGGTATAAATCCCCATATTTTCAGAGACTAATTGACTGATCCCGTATAACATTGTGGTGTTAATGTTGGTGTCTAAATTCAAATAGGGATGTTGTTTCAAAATCATAACCACTTCTTCTAAAGCAGTATTTCCAGCACGCTCTCCAATACCGTTTATTGTGCATTCTATTTGTCGGGCACCATTTATAATTCCCTCAATAGAATTTGCAGTGGCGAGTCCTAAATCGTTATGACAATGACAGGATATAACAGCCTTGTCAATTCCTTTTACATTTTCTTTTAGGTACTTGATTTTAGCGCCATATTCATGTGGTAAACAGTAGCCTGTAGTATCAGGAATATTCAATACTGTAGCTCCTGCCTTAATCACAGCTTCACATACTATTGCCAAATATTCATTGTCGGTCCGTCCGGCATCCTCAGCATAAAATTCTACATCTTCAACAAAAGATTTCGCATAAGAAACGGCTCTTACTGCACGTTCAATAATGGCATCTTTGTTGGATTTGAATTTATGAATAATATGAGAATCAGAAGTTCCAATCCCTGTATGGATTCTGGGTTTTTTTGCATATTTAAGTGCTTCAGCAGCAACTTTAATATCGTTTTCTACTGATCGAGTTAATCCACAAACAGAGGCATTTGTAACGATTTTCGAAATTTCCTCAACGGATTTAAAATCTCCAGGACTAGATACAGGAAACCCTGCTTCAATAATGTCAACTCCTAATAAATAAAGCTGTTTGGCAATAATTATTTTCTGTGCTGTATTAAGTTTACAACCAGGAACTTGTTCGCCGTCGCGAAGCGTTGTGTCAAAGATTTGGATTTGTGTGTTAGACATTTCTTAAGAATAAATTTTTGTATTGTAGTACGAATTTATATTTTGGTTCTTTCAAATGAGGCGTTCATCCAATTTTATTACGATGTATAACTCTGCCTTATGCCAATTAAGAAGCTAATATACAACATTATACAGAAATATTTATACTATGACTAGAGAGCAAAAAGATAATTTATTTGTGCTGATAAAGTCATTGTCTAAATCTGAAAAAAGACAATTCAAACTTTATGTTGGTCGGATAGGTGTTAATGAAGATTCTAAGTTTTTATTGCTTTTTACGGTTATGCAAAAACTAAAGAGTTATGATGAAACTGCAATTTTGAAACATGGGTTTGTGAAAAAAGAGCAATTATCAAATCTAAAAGCTCATTTGTATAAACAAATATTGATCAGTTTACGATTAAACCCATCTCATCAAAATATTAGAATTCAGATTCGAGAGCAACTAGATTTTGCAACCATTTTGTACCACAAAGGCCTCTATACGCAAAGCTTAAAAATATTGGATAAAGCCAAGTCTTTGGCAATTGCAAATGAAGAAAAAAATATTGCTTACGAAATTATTGAGTTAGAAAAAGTAATTGAAGGGCAATACATCACTCGAAGTATTAGCAATAGAGCTGATGAATTAACGCATCAAGCTCAAGAATTAAGCCAACAAAACTTATTAGCGAGTCAGTTGTCTAACCTGTCACTCCAATTGTATGGGGAGTTTCTGAAAACGGGCTTTGTAAAGCAAGCTTCTGAACATGAAAAAATCACTACCTATTTTAATGATCGATTGCCAAAATATAAAATTTCTGAACTTGGTTTTAGAGAAAAATTATGGCTCTACAAGTCCTATTTATGGTATAGTTTTCTAATTCAAGATTTTTTAGGCTGCTATAAATATTCCAAAAAATGGGTGAATCTTTTCCATGAACACCCAGGAATGATTAAGCTAAACCCTGTTTTTTTTCTGAATGGATATCAAAATTTATTAGAAGCTTTATTTTTTATTAAACAACACGAAAAATTTAAAGAAACGCTTACAACTCTAATAGAGATTACAGCAGAAGAGGGGTTTCCTAAAGACGATAATGTTCAGAGCCTAGCGTTTTTATATGTTGAATCCAATAAGTTCAATGCACATTTTATGGAAGGCACTTTTAAAGAAGGGCTCCCGTTAATCCCCAAAACCCTAGAAGGAATTCGTAAACACAAAACCCGTATTGACGAACATCATGTGATGGTGTTTTATTATAAAATAGCGAGTTTATATTTTGGGATTGGAGAATATCAAAACTGTATAGATTTCTTAGATAAAATCATCAGTAATAAATCCCTTCAAATGCGCGAAGATCTTTTGTGTTTTTCACGAATTTTAAATCTAGTTGCTCATTATGAAGCCGGTTTGGATTATAATTTGGAGTCGTTGATTAAAAGTACCTACAAGTTTTTGATTAAAATGGAAGATTTGTATTTAGTGCAAAAGGAAATGATTACGTTTTTGAAACAATTAGGAGAGATCTATCCACAAGAAATAAAAGCCGCATTTAAGGAGTTACACGCCAAGCTTAAGGTCTTTGAAGACGACCCTTATGAAAAACGCGCCTTTTTATACTTGGATATTTTATCGTGGCTCGAAAGTAGAATAGAAAATAAATCGGTAGAATCTATTATTAGACGAAAATTTTTATCTTTAAATAAAAATAATTAATTTTAACCGAAAATAATTTGGTTATTATAATTTTATTATTGAATATTTGCATCAACAAAGTTCAATAGCTTAATGAGATGTTATCAAGAAAGGTGGAGGGATTAGACCCGCTGAAACCTTAGCAACCCTTTAATTTATAGAGTAGGTGCTAAATTCTACTTGATTTTTGATTCATTTATCAAAAATTAGATAGATAACAACACATAATTACAGTTCTGTAGTTATGGTTTCTTAATAACATTTTTCTAATAAGTACACTTATCAAAAAGTGCATTTGACTTTTGGTTTAATTAATGTATTAACTCAAAAAACTAGAAAAATGAGTACTCAAAAATTCGCAACCCAAGCGTTGCACGCCGGACACAACGTGTCAGAAAATGGAGGAACAAGAGCCGTTCCTATTTATCAATCTACAGCCTATGTATTTAACAGTTCAGACCACGCCGCAAATTTATTTGCCTTAGCAGAGCCTGGAAATATATATACGCGTATAAATAACCCAACAAACGATATTTTAGAACAGCGTTTGGCAGCCTTGGAAGGCGGTATTGCAGCAGTGGTTACCGCATCAGGAACCGCAGCCATTGCAACAAGTCTTTTGACCTTGCTCAAAGCGGGTGACCATATTGTGGCATCTAGCAGTTTATACGGAGGAACTTATAACTTGTTAAGTGTCACACTACCAAGACATGGGATTACCACCACTTTTGTAGATCCTTCAGATCCAGAAAATTTTAAAACAGCTGCACAAGAAAACACAAGAGCCTTTTTTATTGAATCTCTCGGAAATCCAAAGTTGGATGTCCTTGATATCGAAGCAATTTCTAAAGAAGCAAAAGCATACAAAGTCCCTTTAATTGTAGATAACACAGTAGCAACACCTTATTTATTAAATCCAATTGCTCATGGTGCAAATATTGTAATTCAATCCTTGACCAAATATATCAATGGAAATGGAACCGCTTTAGGTGGTGCGATTATAGATGCTGGAACCTTTGATTGGGGCAGTGGAAAATTCCCAGAATTTACAGAACCCTCGCCAGGATACCATGGCCTCGTTTATAACGATGTGATTGGTGCAGCGTCCTTTATTGCTAAAGTAAGAATTGAAGGACTAAGAGATTACGGAGCAGCCTTAAGTCCGTTTAATGCATTTCAAATTCTACAAGGATTAGAAACCTTAGAAATTAGAATTCAAAAGCACAGTCAAAATGCATTAGAACTTGCGCAATGGTTACAAAAACAAGAAGATGTAGAATGGGTAAATTATCCAGGGTTGGAGTCAAGTCCTTATAAGGCGTTAGCCGATAAATATTTACCGAATGGTCAAAGTGGTATTGTAACTTTTGGTGTTAAAGGCGGTTTTGAAGCGGCTAAAACTATTGCAGATACGACCAATTTATTCTCATTATTGGCAAACATAGGAGATACAAAATCCCTTATTATTCACCCAGCAAGTACAACGCATCAACAACTGGACGATGCTGCACAAGAAACGACTGGGGTTACAAAAGATTTAATTCGTCTTTCTGTTGGCCTTGAAAATGTCGAGGATTTAAAATCTGATTTAACAGAAGCCTTTAAAGCGGTTAAAACGGTTTTAGCATAATTTTTTAAGACACCCCAATGAGTGCATTACAAAATATAAACCTTAGTTATACAACCAAATCTGGTAAGACAACTGCAATAGCGTTGTCTTACCAGGTCTTTGGAAAACCGTTACATGAGGCTCCTATAGTAATGATTAATCATGCACTAACGGGCAATTCTAATGTCACAGGAGAAGGCGGGTGGTGGAATCCAATTGTGGGTCCAAATAAAGTTATAGACACCAATATATTTACGGTATTAGCCTTTAATATTCCAGGAAATGGATACGATCAAGTTTCAAGCCACCTGATTGAAAATTATAAGGACTTTACTGCAAGCGATATTGCCGAAATTTTTGCGATGGCTCTAGATCATCTAAAAATCATTCAACTTTTTGCAGTCATAGGAGGTTCTGTTGGAGGTGGATTGGCATGGGAACTCGCAGTTCTCAAACCAACATTAATAAAACACCTAATTCCAATTGCATCCGATTGGAAATCAACCGATTGGTTAATTGCAAATTGCTATATACAAGAGCAAATATTAAATAATTCCTCACAGCCTTTGATAGATGCACGCATGCACGCCATGTCACTCTATCGAACGCCAGAATCTTTTAAAGCAAAATTCGATCGCATTTTACAAAAAGAAGAAAATGTGTTTGCAGTGGAAAGCTGGTTAAATTATCATGGAAATGTACTCAATAATCGGTTTCAATTGGCGGCTTACAAAATGATGAATCAAGTCTTAAAAACGATTGATATCACTCATGGAAGTAATAATTTTGTTGAGGTAGCTTCCAAAATAAAATCCAATATACATATTGTAACGATCAATTCTGATTTATTTTTTAAGGCCAAAGAAAATTGGGATACTTATGTGGATTTAAAGTCTATTAAGGATACAGTTTCAATTTCAGAAATTCAATCGATTCATGGTCATGATGCCTTTTTAATTGAATATGATCAACTAGAAACCATATTAGAAACCGTATTTAAACCACAAGAAGTATTTTGAGTATTGCTGAACAAAACCCAAATGTATTAAAAAATGAGCCCTAAAAAATTTGAAACTAACGCCATACGACAACAGCTAAATCGCACCCCTTACGGCGAACATTCCTCCCCTTTATTTCTAACCTCCAGTTTTGTTTTTGAGGATGCAGAACATATGCGTGCATCTTTTGCTGAAGAAAACGATCAAAACCTGTACAGTCGGTTTTCAAATCCGAACACCACAGAGTTTATCGATAAAGTTGTGACTATGGAAGGCGCCCAAGCTGGAGCCGATTATGTGGTTACTCAAATGTTTTTTGACAATCAACGATATTTTAAATTTGTAACGATGGCTCGTGAAATGGGGATTACCATTCCGATTATTCCTGGAATCAAACCCTTAGCTATTCAAAAGCATTTGAAGTTATTACCTCAAGTTTTTAAAATAGACTTGCCAGAGGCACTCATCAAAGAAGTTAATGGCTGTAACTCAAATGCTCAAATACGACAAGTGGGGGTCGAATGGGCCATTCAGCAATCCAAAGAATTACTGGACTTTGCAGTGCCAGTATTGCACTATTATTCCATGGGAAAAAGTGATAACATCAAAGCTATTGCTTCGCAGTTGTTTTAATAGTACACTTTGAGTTTTATAATAAAAAAAGCCTGTGATGTTAACATCACAGGCTTTTTTGTATAGTTCGTAAAACTTATTCTTTAATAATTTTTACGGTTTTACTTTTGTTTTCAGCCTTGATTTGTAACATATACATACCAGGGTTTAAAGCACTAAGATCTAGCCTATTATTGTTTAATAATTCTGCATTAGATTTTAACACTAATTGACCTAATTGGTTAAACACTTCAACACTGTCAAACCCTACAGGGCTGTTAATAGTGATCATATCCTTAACAGGGTTTGGAGATACACTCAGTGTGTTAATTGTAAGCTCTTCTACTCCTAACGGATCAGATGCAGCTGTTGTGAAACTAAAGATTGGTGAATCTGTAGTTCCTGCAATATTTACACTCTGAACTTTCCAATAGTAAGTCGTGTTTGCTTGCCAGCCTGATTCTACTGAATTACCCCATGTAATACCACCCATGCCTTCAACAGTGCCATCAACACCTGGAACTACTTGAGTTACAGTTTCAGCTGTTTCTCCAAACACCCAGTTATATGATGTTGCAGGATCACCTGTAGTGGCTGCATCCCAAGAAAACATAATCATTTTCAAACCAGTAGTTGATACTGAAATTTCAACGTCTGTTGCTTGGTCAACAGGCGCCATGTTGGTACATACGTCTGGAGCATTGCCCTGAGGTTGTTGAACAACAATGTTATCTACATACCATACCCAAGAATAATTACCCGTAAACCTGAAACGAACATACACAGTAGCTTGTCCGGCAGCAATACTAGAAATATCTATTACTGACGTGCCAAATTCTATATCCGTTCCATAATTCGCGAATTCTGTCCAGCTGGTTCCGTCTGCAGAAACTTCAACA
>Ga0233399_1000447_pt1 | contig 16045 bp, 11 predicted proteins | sample 43DmetaG_FD_182698 | JGI IMG/M metagenome (GOLD analysis project Ga0233399, IMG submission 182698) | Seawater microbial communities from Monterey Bay, California, United States - 43D | ecosystem: Environmental > Aquatic > Marine > Coastal | place: USA: California | collected 2016-11-08 | reverse complement strand
CTCTACATGATACAAAGTATGAGCCATTCGACAAGCCACCATATTTCTCTCATCAGAATTCATAACAGCAATAACCATATCCATGGACTTAATACCTGCTTTTTCTAAGACACTTGGATACGCACCATAGCCTACTACTGTTTTAATATCTAAGTGCCTTTGAAGGGGTATAAGCATCTCTTCTTTCTGATCAACAATAGTGATGTCGTTATCATCATCTAAGCAGAGATACCTTGCCAAAGTTGAACCAACCTGTCCAGCACCTAAAATGAGTATTTTCATTTTTTATCAATCCCCAAATCTTTAAGCTTTCTATAAAGTGTTGTTCTCTCAAGTCCAGCAATCTCTGCAACAACAGCAATATTGTTATCATTTGCTGCAAGGTGATGAAGCAGGTATTGACTTTCAAAAATATTCCTAGCCTCTTTAAGCTTGAGAGAATAATCTATACCACTAACATGCTGAATTTCTATCTCTGGCTCATCAGAGGTCATTATATTTCTTAAAATAGGAAGAAAGTCATGCAAAGGTTTTTTTAGGAAGTCAACTGCACCCAACTTCATAGCCTTAACAATGTCACTTGGCTCAGCATGTCCTGACATCATCACAACTGGCGTATCAAAACCTTCAGAATGCCACTCAGACAACAAGGAAATTCCATCTTGTCCAGGCATCCAAACATCCATAAGAATCAAATCAAAATGATTAGCTGTTAGAACAACTTTGGCTTCTGCAGCGCTTCTTGCAAGCATTGTTGAATAATTAACATCCTCAAGAATGTCTTTGATGATCTCAGTATTATCTTTCTCATCATCGATGATCAAAATATTTCCAAATGTAGGCTCTTCAGTCATTTACCCCCTCCCTAACAGATTCAATTATACTCAATTCGATAGTTATTCTTGCGCCATGAGGCTTGATATTACTTGCAAATATCTGGCCATCATGCTGCTCAATAATATTTTGAACGATGGCAAGACCCAAGCCGCCACTCTTCTCTTTGGTTGTGATGTATGGCTCAAATACATGGTCAATAATTTCTTCAGGAAATCCATTTCCATCATCAATAATTATTATTTGAACCAACCCTTCTTTAGCTTTCAAAAGTGTTTTAATTTTGATATTGAGAGCCGAGAAATCCTTCTTAGCTTCAATTGCATTTTTAATTAGATTGATAAGCACTCTAGAGATTGCATCTCGATCAAGCTGCATGTTAGGCAAATCCCCGCTTAAATCAAGATCCACTCTGACATCTTCATGATTATCATAAAGTGAAGCAGATTTATTTATTAAGGTATTTAGAGAGGATAATGTTTTTCTTATTTCTGGTGTATTTGCATAGTCTGCAAAAGCGCTCACCATTGAATCCATAGATGCAACTTGGTCAATGATTGTTTGAGTTGTTTTATTAATAACTTTAGAATCTTTTTCTTCCAGCTTATCTAAAAATAAATTTCGAAGCCTTTGGGCAGATAATAAAATTGGAGTCAGTGGATTTTTTATTTCATGGGCCATACGTACAGCAACCTCACCCCATGCAGCCTTCTTTTGAGCCCTGTTAAGCTTAGAAATGTCATTAATAATAATGACATAACCCAAAGATTTATTATCTACATCAAGATAAGCTCCCTGACAATAAAGTAACCGATTTCTATCATTAAGCATTAATTCTATTTCATGACTCCACTCAAGAGAGTCAGTTTCAATCTTTTCTTGAATATAGTCAAACAGAGATTTAAGATTTGGATAATCCTTAACAATTAGATCATACGATTCTGATTTATATTTTAAGGCATCATCTATTTGAAGCATTTTTCCAATTACAGGGTTAATGATTTGTATTTTATTGTCTTGATTGAGTGCAATTACACCAAAAGAGTATTGCAGAATTGTTTCTAAATACAAGTTATGCGTATCCAGACCCTCTCGAGAAAGTTTAATCCTTCTACTCATCTCATTAAAGTGGCCAATAAGATCATGCATATCTTTGTACTTTGGATCACGCTTAATCTCAACGTCATAGTTACCAGAAGAAATCTCTCTTGTAGCTATTGATAAGTTGTGCATCGGCCTCATGAGCTGGTCAATCATTCTCAAAACAATTAATAGAGAACTCAAAACTGCTAATAAAATTGTTGAAGTAAAGTCAATCATAAATCGAGTTTTAATAATTGAGGTACTCAATGAAAATTCAGCACCCTTCGCAGCATCACGAAATCGCGTCATTTTATTTGTTAAGTCACTGATACTTTGATCTCTCTCGTAATAAGCCGTTAACTCAAATGCATCTGAAGTTGCTGTATAGCCGTATTCTGCCAGACATGCGACATCTTTTTTGCCCTGTGCAATTAAATTTTTATTGGAATCAAATAATTTAATCTCACATGCCCAATTATCCTGAACTAGCAAATTGATAACAAGCTGCATTTGCTCATTTGATGAAGGGGCATCAAAATAATTAATAATTTTGCCTAAATTTCTTGTTCTATCTTCATAATACTTAATCGCAACTGTATTTGAATTACGGTAAAGCTCGTCTACTTCTCCTCCCACTTTGAAGTTAAATTCGTCAAATTGACTTTCTGCAATTTGAAGATTATCTCTGATTGATCCAAAAGAAAAAATGTAAAAAGATAACAACGGAAGCAATACTAAAGCCGGAATAATCCTTATAAATGACCACGTAAATCTTGATCCAATGATGCCATCTTGGGTGTTTTGTTTAAGTTTTTTCATAGAGAGCGTGATATAGAAAATTGCAACACAACTCATAATCACATTGAATAAAACTAAAACTAGATACCATTTGTCAATTAATTCTGGATTGAGACCAAGGTAGAACATTCCAAAAAACGAAATTAAGAAAACGCCTATCCAAAACAAAGCGCGGGGAGCTTCTCTCAAAGAAAAAGCCTGATTAAGCAACATATATTTTGTTAACCATATAATAGAGTTAATCGATTATCTCATAAATGCATTATTTCTAACACAAGTTGTTGATAAAATACAACAACACAATATTTTCAATTCTTTTGATAGAAACCGACAATCAGCTTAGTCTTTATTTAGATCACATTAAAGATGAGACTCTTCTTGCTATAGATACCGAATTTAGAAGAGTTGATTCTTATTTCCCTGAGCTATGCTTGATCCAAATTGCTACGAAAGATAAACTGGAGTGTATTGACATTCTTTCACTAGATAATCTTGAGCCTTTGTTCTTAAAACTTTATGGCAAAGAAACTAAGTGGATTGTTCATTCTGCAAGGCAAGATATAGAGGCTCTTTATTCATTATCTAATCGAATTCCCAGCGCAATCTTTGATACTCAAATTGCCGCCTCTTTTCTTAATTATCCATTGCAAATCTCCTATCAAAGCCTTACCGAATATCTTGAAGGCGTTCGATTGGAAAAAAAATTTACAAGATTTGATTGGAAAAAACGTCCACTTCCAGCTGATGTTTTGCAGTATGCACTTGATGACGTTAAATACTTAATGCCAATGTTTAATAAGTTATCAAAAGAGCTTATTGAGCATGGAAAATTAGAATGGGTTGAGGAAGATTGTCAATTTTTATTAAAAAAAGAAACGTATAGTCCCAATCTTCAACAAATTATAAAAAAAACAAAAGGTATTTCGAAAATCTCTAAGAAACATACTGATATGGCAATCAACTTAATTTTATGGCGTGAATCAATAGCTCAGAAAAAAAACAAGCCTCGTAAATGGATTATGTCAGATGAAAAAATTATCAAATATGCAAATGGAAATATTAATTTTTCCACTAATGAATGGAATCAATTTAAAAGTTACATAAAGAAGAATAAGCAGGAGCTTAAGGATTTAAACCTTATTAAGACACCAAAACCACTATCAGAAGAAGAGTTAATAAAAAAAAATGAATTGAAGGAACAAATTACAACTCTTTCAATCGAACATAATTTACCTAATGAATTAATCTGCACATCTAAAAACCTTGTTAAATTTATAAGGGGCAGTGACTCAACTTCATTAAATAGTGGATGGAGATCCAAAATATTTAAAATATAATATTATCTTTCATTAAAAAGATTAGAAAACTATTAAAACAAACACCTTTAGAATTATTTCGGGAAGTCTGAAAGGAAGAAAATTTTCCTTTAAAGACTCTGATGGACTGCGACCTACTTCAGGGAAAGCTAGGGAAACATTATTTAATTGGCTTCAGTTTGAGATTCATAACAAAACTATTCTAGATCCATTTGCTGGAACTGGAGCTCTGGGTATTGAGGCAATCTCAAGAGGTTCTGGCAAGATATGTTTTATTGAGAAGGACTTCAACACTCATAGAATACTCGACTCTAATCTAAAACTTTTAGAGTCTGATCGTTATGACCTAATCAACCAAGATTCACTTAAATATCTTGAAAATGAACAACTTCAACCTTTTGATTATGTTTTCTTAGACCCTCCCTTTAACCAAGAATTAATTCCTGTGATTTTGACTTTAATCTCGAAACAGAATCTTGTAGATTCAAAAAGTAAAATTTACGTTGAGTCAGAGTTTGAGATAGACCTAGAGCTCTTAAATTCAAACATTAAGTATAATTGTAAGATTGAAAAACAAAAAAAATCAGGAAATGTCTATTATTGTCTGATAAGCTTGGATTAACTATGAAAAAAATTGCAATCTACCCTGGATCATTTGACCCAATAACTAATGGGCACATTGACCTTATAAAGAGAGCCTCTAAACTTTTTGATGAGGTTATTATTGCAATAACACAAAATGCTAACAAATCCAGTTTTCTATCTATAGAAGAAAGAGTAAGCGCTACCGAAAACTCAATCAGTTCTCTTAAAAACACCAAAGTCCTAAGCTTTAACTCACTATTGGTTGATTTTGCCAGAGAACACAACGCACAAATTATCATCAGGGGGTTAAGGGCTGTATCTGATTTTGAGTACGAGTTTCAATTAAGTGGAATGAATAAACGTCTGAATTCTGAAATTGAGACCTTATTTATGACTCCCTCCGAAGAATTTGCCAACATTTCCTCATCTCTAGTTCGAGAAATTCTCCTTCTTGGAGGTGATATTAGCCCTTTTGTGCCTAGAGAAGTTAAAAAAATTCTTCTCGATATAGCAAAAAAATAATTTCATTATTACCTTGAAATTGGATTTTGTATCCCTAAATAGGGTTTATACAAAAAAACAAGGAGTAAATGAAATGTCTAAAATGATTGGAATTGATTTAGGAACAACTAATTCATGCGTCGCTGTGATGGATGGTGGTGTTGCTAAAATCATTGAAAATTCTGAAGGAGCCAGAACTACACCGTCAATTATTGCTTACCCGAAAGATTCTGATGAAATCTTGGTAGGCCAACCAGCAAAAAGACAGGCTGTAACTAATCCTGAAAACACACTATATGCTATCAAGCGTCTGATTGGTCGCCGCTTCGAAGAGGAGGCTGTCCAAAAAGATATCGACTTGGTTCCATATAAAATTATAAAAGCTAAAAATGGTGATGCCTGGGTTGAGGTCAAGGGTAAAAAAATGGCTGCACCTGAAATTTCTGCAAGGGTTATTCAAAAAATGAAGCAAACTGCTGAGGATTATCTGGGAAGTGAGGTAACGGAAGCTGTAATTACAGTGCCCGCCTACTTTAATGACTCTCAGCGTCAAGCAACAAAAGATGCCGGAAAAATCGCTGGTCTAGATGTTAAAAGAATCATCAATGAGCCAACTGCTGCTGCTTTAGCCTATGGAGTTGACAAAACAACTGGTGACAAGAAGGTTGCTGTCTATGACTTAGGTGGTGGTACATTTGATGTCTCTATCATCGAGATGGAGGATATTGATGGAGAAAAGCACTTTGAAGTACTATCTACTAATGGTGATACATTCTTGGGTGGTGAAGATTTCGATCAAAGAATTATTAATTTCTTGGTTGATGAATTTAAAAAAGAGCAAGGTCTTGACCTAGCAAATGATGCTATGGCTCTTCAGAGACTCAAGGAAGCAGCTGAAAAGGCAAAAATTGAGCTTTCATCTTCTGAGCAGACTGAAATTAGTTTGCCTTATATTACTGCTGATGCCTCTGGCCCGAAACATCTTAATATTAAAATGACTCGATCTAAGTTAGAGTCACTCGTAGCAGATCTTTTGAAGCGCTCTATCGATCCATGTAAAACTGCTCTTAAGGATGCAGGGCTATCAAGTGGAGATGTTGATGAAATTATTCTCGTAGGTGGCCAAACTAGAATGCCAAAAGTTCAGCAAATGGTTAAAGATTTCTTTGGAAAAGAACCTAAGAAAGATTTAAACCCTGACGAGGCAGTTTCTATGGGTGCAGCTATCCAAGCTGGTGTTCTTGGTGGTGATGTAAAAGATGTATTGCTACTTGACGTAACACCTTTATCCCTTGGAATTGAAACTATGGGTGGTGTGATGACAAAGCTTATTGAGAAAAATACAACTATTCCAACGAATCAGTCGCAAATTTTCTCAACTGCTGCAGACAATCAGTCTGCTGTTACAGTTCATGTTCTCCAAGGTGAACGTGACGTAGCTAGTGCAAACAAATCTCTTGGTCAGTTTAACCTAGAAGGTATTGCACCCGCTCCAAAAGGTCAACCTCAGATTGAAGTAACACTCGACTTGGATTCAGACGGCATCTTGAATGTCTCTGCCAAGGATAAGAATACTGGAAAGGAGCAATCGATCACTATAAAATCATCTAGTGGACTATCAGATGAAGAAGTTGACAAAATGATTAAAGATGCAGAAGCACATGCAGATGAAGATAAAAAGTTCCAGGAACTTGTGTCATCTAGAAACATGGCCGACTCTCTTGTTCACTCTACAAAGCAATCGCTTGAAGAGTTAAAAGATGAAATCTCCGAAGATGAAAAAACTGCTATCGAAGGAGCTGTTACTGAGTTAGAAGAAAGCATTAAGGGTGACGATAAAGAAGCCATCGATGCTAAAGTGCAAAATCTAAGTGAAAAAGCGCAAGTTCTGGCCCAGAAAGCACAGGAAAAAGCTGGTACAGAAGATTCTGCTGAAGCGGGTAATGCAGATACAGGTGAAGACGTTGTAGATGCTGACTTTGAAGAGGTAAAAGAAGAAAAGTAAGTAGCTTTATTTGCTGATTTAAAAAACCTCTCTTGTCTTGTACATGAGAGGTTTAATATTTTAAGGGAAATATGTCAGAAAGAGATTATTATGAAGTTTTAGGTGTTGATAAGAATGCTGATGAAGCTAAGATAAAAAAGGCCTATAAACGTCTTGCTATGAAGTACCACCCAGATAGAAATGCTGGTGATAAAGCGGGTGCAGAAAAAAAATTCAAGGAAGTTCGCAAGGCATACGATATCATTTCAGACCCTCAGAAAAGATCCGCCTACGACCAATTCGGGCACGCTGGAGTTGAGCAAGGTGGTCAGGGCTTTGGTGGTGGAAACCCATTTGGAGGAGCTGGTGGCTTTGGTGATATTTTTGGTGATATTTTTGGTGGAGGTAACTCTAAGCCAGATAATCGAGGATCTGACCTTCGTTATGACCTAGAGATTGACTTAAAGCAGGCTGCTGAGAGTGACACAGTAAAAGTAAGAGTCCCCAAAAATGATACCTGTGGAACGTGCACGGGAACTGGAGCAAAACCGGGAACCTCTGTAAAAACTTGTGGGAATTGTCGTGGCACTGGTCAAACTACAATGCAGCAAGGATTCTTTGCTGTCCAAAGGCCATGTAACCAGTGTAACGGCACTGGGGAAAAGATTGAGTCTCCATGTGGAACCTGTCGTGGCCAAGGAGTTGTTCGCAATCAAAAAACGCTTTCCGTAAAAATCCCTGCAGGGGTCGATACAGGCAATAGAATTAGACTAAGTGGTGAAGGCGAAGCTGGTGTTCGAGGTGGGCCTCATGGTGATTTGTATGTACAAATCCACATCAAAGATCACCCAATTTTTCAGCGAGAGGGCAATGATCTTTATTGTGAAGTTCCTATTGACTTTGCAACCTCAGCACTTGGAGGTTCTATCGAGGTTCCAACCTTAAAAGGAAAACTCAAAATTAATGTTCCTGCTGGAACCCAAACCTCAAAGTTGTTTAGACTTCGTGGAAAAGGCATGCCAGCAATGAGACACAATGGCTCTGGAGATCTACTCTGCCAAGTTAAAGTTGAAACTCCAGTCAATTTGAATTCAAAACAGAAAAAACTTTTAAAAGAGTTTTCTAGCTCATGTGAAGCGAAGCATCACCCTGAGTCAGATTCTTTCTTTGGTAAAATGAAGTCTTTCTTTGAGTAAGCTAGAAACAATTTGACACAAAGAATTAGTGGGTGACATATAAAATCTCATTTTTTTTCCAATTTATAATTTATGATAATTAAGAACATTAAAGCTCGCGAGCTTTTAGACTCAAGAGGAAACCCAACTGTTGAAGCTGAAGTCTACTTAACTAATGGAGTAAGTGGAAGTGCAATAGTGCCATCTGGCGCTTCAACAGGCCAAAGAGAGGCGTTAGAGCTTAGAGATGGTGATAAAAATCGATACCTAGGTAAAGGTGTTCTTAGGGCAGTTAATTATATTAATTCCGAAATCAATGACTCCTTAAAGGGCATGGATGTATCTAAACAAGAGACTATTGATCAAACAATGATCAATTTAGATGGAACTGAATCTAAATCTAGGCTTGGAGCTAACTCAATCCTTGCTGTCTCTTTAGCTTGCGCGAAAGCAAACGCAAACGCTTTGGGTGTTCCTTTATATCGCTCGTTTAACTATTCTAATTCGTATGATATGCCGGTTCCTATGATGAATATTATTAACGGCGGCGAACATGCAAACAATAGTGTTGATATTCAAGAATTCATGATTATTCCTGCAGGCGCTCCAAGCTTTAAAGAGGCGCTAAGATGTGGAACTGAGGTTTTTCATCATTTAAAAACTGTTCTAGATAATAAAGGACTTAATACTGCTGTGGGTGACGAAGGTGGGTTTGCTCCCGATCTTAAATCAAATGAAGAAGCTCTCGAAGTGATTATCGAAGCAATCAAAAATGCGGGGTACACTCCAGGAAAAGATATCTTTATTGGTATTGACGCTGCAAGCTCAGAATTTTATAGCAATGGAACCTATAATCTTAGCTCTGAGGGCTTAAAGCTTACTAGTGCTGAGTTCACCGATTACCTTGCCAATTGGACAGAAAAATATCCAATTATTTCAATTGAAGATGGTATGGATGAGAATGATTGGGATGGTTGGGAAATGTTGTCAAAAAAATTATCTGAAAAAGTTCAACTCGTTGGTGATGATCTTTTTGTAACCAATAGCAAAATTTTATCCAAAGGTATAGAAAAGAATATTGCAAATTCAATACTTATCAAAGTCAATCAGATTGGAACACTCACTGAAACCTTTAATGCAATGAAATTAGCGCATAAATCCAATTACACTTGTGTTATGTCTCACAGGAGTGGTGAAACCGAAGATACTACAATTGCAGACCTTGCTGTAGCAACTAGCTGTGGTCAAATTAAAACTGGATCACTATCACGCTCAGATAGACTAGCAAAATATAATCAACTTTTAAGAATCGAAGAAGATTTAGGGGCCAAAGCCATATACCCGGGTCTGAATGCATTTAAGAATCAATCAATAGTTTGACTTCTATCTAGTTTTTTAACTTTAACTTAATTTGAGGTTAAAATAGTACTTTGATGACTATTATGGGTAACTGATTGGAATCACTGTCCACTTTTTGGCTAAGTGTTTTACTTTTCATTTTAATATTGGCTTCCGCTTTCTTCTCATCGTCGGAAACTTCGATGATGGCTATCAATCGCTATCGCCTTAAAACACTAATTTCGAAAAACAATGTTCAAGCCAAAAGGGTTGAAAAGCTTCTAAATAACATTGATTATCTGATTGGTGCTATTCTTTTAGGCAATAACTTTGTCAACATTCTAGCTGCAAGTATTGCTACACTGCTATCTATAAAGCTTTATGGTGAAGGATCGGTCATTATTGCCTCAATGATTCTAACAGTTGTGATTTTGATTTTTGCTGAAAATACCCCTAAAACCTTTGCAGCAAAGAATCCTGAAAGAGTTGCTCTTCCAGCTTCATGGCTTCTTGATTTAATCATAAAACTTTTTAAACCAGTCATTTTTCTAATATCTTTAATATCAAAATTTATACTTAATATTTTTGGCCTTAAGTCTGAAAGTAAAAATAATTTAAATTCTGAAGAGCTACGTATGGCTGTCAAAGACTCTAAGTCCATGATGACTGGCAGTTATCAAAGAATGCTTCTCAATATCATAGACCTAGAAAAAGTTAAAGTTGAAGATATCATGATTCCTCACAATGAATTAGTGATTGCTGATATTAATGACGAGGAAGAGTTGTTTGATCAGTTCAAACGAATCCAACATAACCGACTGCTCATCTTTGAAGGCTCTGAAACTAATATTATTGGAACAATTCACATGAGAGATGTAGTGAATAACTATGCTAAAAGCGAAATTAATATATCACAAATTAAAGAACTCATTAGAGAGCCTTATTTCGTTCCAGAAGGTACTTCTTTATCACAGCAACTTGAACACTTTAAGAGTCAAAAAAGAAGACTTGGGATTGTTGTTGATGAATATGGCGAAGTTCAAGGAATGGTTGTACTAGATGACATCCTAGAAGAGATAGTAGGACAATTCACCTCATCTCAAGGCGAGAGCATTGATGAAATAACTTTATTAGAGGATGGGAGCTTCCTGGTAGATCCTAGAATAAGTATTCGAGAACTCAACAGCGAACTCAAAATAAAACTTCCATTTGACAGCGCCAAGACACTGAATGGATTAATTTTAGAGCAGCTACAAAGCTTTCCTCAACATAACGTTTCCCTGAAAATAGATCCATTAATCATAGAAATTATTCAAGTGAGCAAGCAAGGTGTTAAATTAGTTAAGATTACAAAGTTCTAAAAAAGAATTAATATACTAATAATCCTTTAGTGATTTAACGAGGGGCTCTAAAAACTTTTCATATTTTTTCCAAGCATCAGAACTCCCTTGGTACATTTTTTTTCTAACTTGAATTGCACTTGCAGTATCTACATCACGCATATTTTCATAAAATTTTAGGCAATTACTATCCCACTCTAAATTACAAAAATCTAACAACCCTTTGGTTTCTTGTTCTTGATTAATAGTAAGTTCTTCATAAGAAATATCATAAATTTTATTTGGAAAAATTTGATGCCAATAATCCATTAATTCAACATATAGAATATAGAACTTTGCCAAATCATCAAGATTATAAGCCCAACCATTTCCTACACCACTAAAATAGTGCTTGTATATTGACCAGCATATTGCTCTAGCATCTCTTTTAACATGAATTATCTTAGCTTCAGGCAAGGCAGATAATATAAAACCAATATGTCTAAAGTTTAATGGCCATTTATCAGTTATAATTTTTTCAGATGCATCAATTTGAGTTAATGATTCAAAGTATTGTTGCCTAACCTTTAAAAATTCATTTTCAGAAAGATTATATTCATCCTTATCAACACATTCTTTAATTATTGGAATAATTGCAGTTGTTAAATTTCTCAATTCTCCCGCGCCGTATACACTCGGATGGCTTGAAATAATTTGTTCGATAAGGGAGGTTCCTGAGCGTGGCATTCCAAGTATGAAAATGGGACGAATATCTGAGGATTGATAAGAAGTTTTTATTACTTTTTTGAAAGTTTTTTCTGTAAATAAACGCTTTATTGTTTCATTATGGTTTTCAGATTCATCAATTGAATAATTGAACAAATTTTTTCTTAAACGATTGCCTTCATGAAACAGTTTAATTGCCTTATCATATTTTTTCAAATCATCATTGGCTTTTGCGAAGGCAAAATTCAACAAAATTTGATCTTCTGAAGTTAACTCTTTTTTTAGCAAAAGAGACTCCATTTGAGAAAACTGTAGATCAGCAGAATTATATGTTTTCAGACCAGATAGATTTGAATGAGCTCTGACATAATCAGGATTCAAAGCTATAGCCTTTTCAAAATTTTCAGTTGCTGATTTAAACTCTCCAATTCTTTGATATGCAATACCTAAATTATTGAAAGCGAATGAAAAATTTGAATTGAGGGCAACTGCCTTCTTATAAGATTTGATGGCATCATGAACTTTATTTATCCCAAGATACGCACTCCCCAAATTATTAAAAGCATCTGCAAATTCTGGATGAAGTGCTACTGCCCACTCCAGATGATCTATTGCCGAATCTAAATTTCCCGTGACAAGAAAGACCTGCCCAAGATTGTTATGAGCTTTTGGGTAATGATTGTTATGTTTAAGTGCCTCCTGATATGCTTTAATTGCATTTTGGGAATCACCCATTTCACGAAGAGTAACTCCAAGGTTATAATAGGCTTCAGCATAATCTGGCTTGATTAAAACTGCCTGATTAAAGTCATTAACTGCATCCTTAAATTCATTTTTTGCCTTACTGCACACCCCTCTAATGTTATAAAGAATAGATTCATTTGGATAATTTTTAATCAGTGGTTCAACTATCTTCAATGCTTCTGATATGTTTCCATTTGTTACAAACGACACTGCGGACTGAAGCTCTGACTGAGGAATTGGCACTATATTTTTTTTATTTTTTAAAGCAGATATTGCATTCTTAGCATCTTTATTGTTTGGTGCTAATTTGAGCACCTCTAAATACATTGATTCTGCTTCAGCAAAATTCCCTTTGGTATATAGTTTTTTAGCTTTTGATAAGAGTCTTTCAGTTTTGATTGTCATTATTAATGTAAATTTTTAATAAGATAATTAATTTTCATTTCTAAATTTATATGAATTAAATTAATTTTATATGAATTCTTAAAGTGATTTTTTCTAAGATTATAAATAAGAACTTTAAAAACTCTATTGCATATTAAAAGTTAAACCAATTGAACTAAATATATTAGAAATTGCTCTAAAACTTATCAAAACTCTTATGCTAGTTTAGGTATTATCAATATTCATATAATGATTACTACTTAATATTAAAAATGTTTAAATTTTTCACTCAACGAAAATGGTTCTTATGGGCTTATCTGGGCTCAGCAGTTATACTAACTTCACTTTGGCTTTCAGTTCAAATAGACGTCAAAATCAATGAGTGGTTTGGTGGCTTCTACGACATGATTCAAAAGGCTTTGGCAACTCCTAATGCTGTAACAATGGAAGAATATTTTGGAGGTTTATATAGCTTCGCCCAGCTTGCGGCACTATGGATTGTTTTAGGTTTAGCGACTTCATTCTTAACATCACATTTCTTATTTAGATGGAGAGCTTCAATGGTCGAGTTTTATCACAGCGTTTATGATAAAGCGAGAACTATCGAGGGCGCCTCGCAGAGAGTTCAAGAGGACACAATACGTTTTTCTAGAATTATGGAAGGTCTTGGTACAAGCCTAATTGAGTCAATAATGGTACTGGTTGAATATTTTCCATTGCTAATGGGGTTGGCAGTTGGTATTCCAATTATGTGGTTTGGTGAATGGGAATATGGACTGGTAGTGAGTGCTCTTATTTGGGCTGTTGGAGGAACATTTCTAATGATTGGCTTGGCGTGGATTCTAAGACTTGTAGGAATAGAGTACGACCTTCAAAAAAGAGAGGCGGCCTATAGAAAGGTTTTAGTTATTGCAGAAGATGATGGCACTGTTAGGCCTAAATCTTTAAATGAGTTATTTGAGGGTGTTCGACTGATTCACTACAAAAGCTATTTATATTACTTATATTTTAATATTGGCAGACTTGCCTATCTCCAAGTAAACGTTTTGGTCGCCTATATTGTTTTGGCTCCAGCAATCGTTGCGGGTGTAATGACTCTAGGGGTTATGCAGCAAATCATCAGGGCCTTTGGAAGAGTCGAAGGCTCACTTCAATACCTTTTCAATTCATGGCCAACGATTATTGAACTCGCTAGCGTTTATAAAAGACTTAGAGAGTTTGAGAATCAAATTGAATCAATGCCAGCAGTAGAAAGTACATAATTAGTCTGAAATTGATTGGCCCATATTTAGAACCTGCCTAACCTGAAGATTCAGTTTAGGTGCTCCCTTTGGCATTAAAAGAATGACGGTTGAACCCATGTTAAATCGACCTAGCTCCTTTCCCTTTGATAACTCTATTTGACGAGAATCATAGTCATATGTTTTTATTGACTTGGTATAGGGAGGGGTTATTTGACCCTCCCATGAAGTTTCCATTGACCCAACAAAAATAGCACCGACCATGACTAAAGCTATGTCGCCATATTCTGTTTCAAAATAACATACAAGCCTTTCATTTCGAGCAAAAACTTGATCAATGTTATTTACTGTCCTTTGGTTTACTGAGAAAAGATTTCCAGGAATATACTTCATTGATTTAAGCCTACCATCGAAGGGCATATGAATTCTATGATAATCCTTGGGTGACAAATAGATTGTTACAAAACTAGTATAAAGATCATTTTTAGAATTTTCTGCGAGTAGAGCTTCGACTGAGTATTTCTTGCCTTTCGCTTGGACAATCAACGCCTCTTTGATGCTCCCAAACTGAGAGACCACGCCATCAACAGGTGAGACTACTTTTGAATCAGATATGGGCCTTGATCCATTCTTAAGAGCTCTGGTAAAGAAATCATTAAAGTGTTTATATTCTTCGATATCTTCAAGCTGTGCTTCATTCAAATTAACCTTATAGTTTGAAACAAACCATGAGGTAAAGCGATTCTTAATCCATGGTATTTGTATTTTTGCAAATCGAAACATAAGTCTCGATAAAAGATGCTGAGGTAATAAAAACTGTAAAATTGTCATCAGACAAGATTATCTAGAATAAAGCTAACGGCGTCCTTAAAATCAATTTCAGCTTTATCTGGAAGAGCTCTTGATTTGTATTCAATTTTTCCATTATCAGCATGTGTATCACTGATTACCAAGCGATGAGGAATGCCTAAAAGTTCCGAGTCAGCAAACATGATTCCAGGTCGCTCTTTTCGATCATCAAGTAGTACATCAATATTCTTCTTTTGACAGTCAACATAAAGCTGATCAGCAAGTTCTTTGACGCGTGATGATTTATTGTAATTAATTGGAACTATGACCAGTTCAAAAGGGGCAATTGCCCTAGGAAAAATAATCCCTCTTTCATCATGATTCTGCTCAATACATGCAGCAATAATTCTGGTCACTCCAATGCCGTAGCAGCCCATATTCATATTAACCGCCCTGCCATCTTCACCAATGACATTGGCATTCATTGAATCTGAGTATTTTGTGCCTAGCTGAAAGATATGCCCAACCTCGATACCTCTCTTAATTTCAATCACGCCTTGACCATCTGGCGAAGGGTCTCCTGATACAATATTACGAAGGTCACAAGGAGTCATATTTGGAACATCTCTTTGCCAATTCACTCCAGTAAAGTGCTTATCATTTTCGTTAGCCCCACAAACAAAATCTGACAAACAGGCTGCTGCATAATCAACCAAAATTGAAATATCTAAATTTACAACACCAATAGAGCCAAAGTTGCAGCTTAACTTTTTAACAACTTCTTCTTCCTCTGCCATTTGCAGTGGCTGCTTAATGCCCTCAATTTTTGATGCTTTGACCTCATTCAGCTCATGGTCACCCCTCAAAACAAGGGCGACTAGATTATCATCATCACCCATTACTACTAAAGTTTTAATTGAATTCTCTGGCTTAATATTTAGTAGACTACAGACATCATTGATGGTCTTAACATTAGGAGTTTCAACAATAGTTAAATCCTCTTTTGGCCCTTCTGGAACTCCTTGAGGAAGAGTTTCAGCTCTCTCTATATTGGCAGCATAGTCTGAACTGTCAGAAAAACAGATTGCATCTTCACCTGACTCAGCGAGAACATGAAACTCATGAGAACTATCCCCACCAATTGCACCTGAGTCAGCTAAAACAGGCCTATAATCAAATCCAAGCCTATCAAAAATATTACAATAGGTCCGATGCATCACTTGATATG
>Ga0233399_1000444_pt1 | contig 16149 bp, 7 predicted proteins | sample 43DmetaG_FD_182698 | JGI IMG/M metagenome (GOLD analysis project Ga0233399, IMG submission 182698) | Seawater microbial communities from Monterey Bay, California, United States - 43D | ecosystem: Environmental > Aquatic > Marine > Coastal | place: USA: California | collected 2016-11-08 | reverse complement strand
TTTTTAAAAATCATAGTTATATAATATTTTTTATCAAATTTTTATTATATTTTTTTATTTATAATTTTATATCATTTTTAAAATAAATTTTATTAAATAAATATAATATAACATTATAAGATTAATCATCTCCTTTCTTTGATAGGTTAATTAATCCATTCATCTTTTAATAAAAAAGTCCATGCATATTTTTAATTTGGACTCCCTATATTTGCTGCACAAATTTAATTATCTCCTTTAAATTTATAATTAAAAAAACCAGAACCAGCACATTCAATAAGATCAAATTGGTCTTCATCACTTTTTATTTTAATATTTTTATTTGCAAATACGGATCTTATGATAACACATAAAGCTGCCTCCTTTTAAAAGATTTTACTTGATCAGATAATTCTTTTTCTGTAATTTAGCCAAACTCATCATAGATAAATTTCAAATTTAATTCATCTTATAATTATTTTAAAAATCCAAATTAAGTTTCAAAACTACAATCTGAATCCCAAATAGCTTTTTTATATTCACTCAATTCTTTTTCTTACATAATTATATTTTTTTATTAAAAATATCTTTTTATATAATTAGATACCTACTACACAAAAGTTTTTAATTAATTTTTAAATCTTCTCTTAATTCTTATATTAATGTATTTCTATCGCATACAGTATGACTATATACATTTATAACTAATGTGTAAAATAAAATATAATTCAACATTTCTTAATTATAATAAATTGATAAAAGCTTTAGTTGATTTAATTAAATCAAATATCATTTATGATATATAGTAAAAACATTTTTTATATTATATTTAATGGAAAATTCTTAATTATAAGAAAATAATTAATAATAATAAAATCCTTTAAAAAATCGTTTATATTTTAACTATTTAAGAAACGTGAATGAAGTTAATTTTTCTTATTATTAGATTAAACAAAGAGATCATGTTAAGAATAATAGTTTATTTCTTCCTAAGATTACTTAAAAAAGAGGAAATGATGAAGTTACATAAAATTTATCATTAAACAATGGTATAATAATTAAATATATATAATATTTGAATTTCTTTTTTCTAAAAAATTATAGAATATCATAAAAAATAAGAAATTTTTTAAGTATTGTAAAATCTTTTTTAGATTTTAATTTTTGTAGAATATGTATTTTATGATAATTTAGTTTTTATAATAAATTCTATTTTTTAATCTAGTTTTAATAATATATAATTTTCAATGGAATCTACAATTTTAAATTTTGTCTGAGATAAGAATATTTAATTTTTAAATTTTTAATTGATTATAAAAAGTTTATATATAATATTATAAATAATGAAAAGGTAAATTCATAATTTAAAAATAATTGAAATAACAATTATAGTAAAATTCAAGAAATTTATAATCAAGCAAAATTTTGAAATAATAAATAAGCACAGATTTGAATTAGAATCGATTATCATATTTGAATTTTTCAAAAGCATCAGGATCAATATCGCAATTGAATTCAGTAATAAATCGAGCAAACGTGTCAGATTAATAGTTAGATGGAATATATAGTCGAAGAAAGATACCAAAATAATCATATTAAATAGAAGATTAATTGCATAATATTTCTGGAATTTAAAGTGATACATATATTGATAATTCTTTATATTAATTTAGAAATGATATTTTATAAGATTTAGGAGAGCCTATGAATAGCGTTAAATAACATATATCATTTAAATAAAAAGAAAAATACGAAGATATGTCTTTATTTGAATTTATATAAAAAATCAAAATTGATCCTAAAATGAAAGATGAGTTTTGTTATTTGAATAGAAGGGGGCATGCATATGATTTTTATATTGTCGAATTTAATAAAGTTAATTAAAAAGAATATTTAACTATCTCTATTAGAGGCATTACTCATGTTAAAGATGGTGAATCTGATTTTATTTCAACTGATTAGTGGTTCACCGAAAGTAAATAATTTGATAAAATAAAAAAAATCTATTTCTTTCAAATATATAAATTGTGGAAAAACTTTTATATTTGGCGAAAATTTACTAGAAAAAATGCAATGAAAAAATCATAAAATATTTTAATTAAAAATTTATTTTTGATTGACCCAATTTTATCGTAATCATTAGTAAAAATAAATAAATTATCATATAAAATAACAAAGTTAGAGTTTTTTAATTATTAGATATATTAAAATATGTATATAGAGAAATTTTAATAATTTTAAGAAGAATTTAGAGAAACTGTGATGATTTATAATATAAATAAATTGTTAATAGAAATATAAAAATTAGTGTTTTAATCTTGTAAAACGAGTTTAAAAGATTTCAAAACAAAACATAGAATTCCATAACAAGGTGTTAAGACATAACCTTTATTAATTGGTGATGAAAGTAAAAAAAAAATGCCTTATACAAAAGAAGCCACAGTTTTTTATATTATATTTTTAGATTAAAACACATTAATAGAAACTAAAAAACTATGTGAAACTAATCGATTAAATTGTTATAAAAGCAAGATTGGATATGATTAAAAATTCTGTTAATAAATTGTCCTCTGTACTATAAAATTTTACTAAAAAATAAAAAGAAACTAGTTAAATTACTCCATGGATTATTTGTAATTTAACTGTTAATGATAATGAACTTGAATTTTATCCTGATATAGGTATGGTTTAGAATATATTTGATGAAATTCTAAAAACAGGAACAGAATTAATTTGCAAATAACATAAAAGTTTTATATTTGATTCTGATATATAAGAAATTATTGATATTGAAGTATAAATCATAATTTTTAAAAATAATTTCTAAAGGTTTTTGAAGAAGATTTCATAAGTCCTATGACAATTGTAGAATTTGATAATTCCTTTGAAAGGACATTTTTGAATTTTAAAAGAGTGTGCTTTGACTCGATTGGAATTTTATAGAAATATTTTGAATTTATAAATCCATATATGAATATGTATATAGAAAATAAAAATATATAATAATTACCTAATGAAATCAATATAGAGAAATTTTAAGAATTGATATGGAAATATTAAAATTAGTAAAGAAATAAATTTAATTTAGGGATTCAAAATTATAAACAATAGAATCAAAGTATGAGATAGGAATATTTGTGATAAATTCAAGTTAATTTAAAGAATTGATAAAAAATTGTGCATAAATATATTTAGAATCATTATAATTTCAAATACCAGAAATACTGAATTTATAAACAAACGAATATTTACAACTAACAACTGAAATTAATAATAAATTAAATTGGAATATTCATGATAATAGTAATAATTTTGTTGAATATTTTGTCTAATATAATGAACACGTTTAAAAATCTATATAATTTGATTTAAATTAATCGACTCATATTGAATAATTAAATCTATTATTAAAATTAATATAAGATAATAAATTCAAGCTGCACGAAAGCTGTAAAATTAAAATACTTGAAATTAATAGTTATATTATTAGTATAAGATAAAAAATTGAGGATTCTTTAGCTGAATATGATCAAAATTTATCAAAAAGTGCTAACAAATTAAAAAAATAAGATCCTGAATTTATTGAAAAACTAAGAAGAATTGAAAATAATCTCTATGAACCATTTTTATAAGATAAAGATAGTAATGTTTAATAAGCAGTCAATTATTTAAAAGAATAAGAAATTAATATTTAAAATTTATAAGAATAAATTTCTAAGACTAATATTTAATAGTAAGCTTTAGGGTTTGAAGTCATAAGATATGAAAAATTATAATAAATAGATGTTTATCATAGAATATAAACATAATTATGGCAAGGAATTCTTGAATTTTAATAAAATTAACAATATTTAGAAAACATACAATTTTTAAAATTGGATTTTCAATATATGGACAGTATTTATTAAAAACTTAAAAAAACATAAAATCTTTGTTAAAATCACTTAGATCAAAGTGATGTAAACGCGATGTTTAAATAAGAATTGCAATAATATAGTTTAATATTGGAAACTTTAAGAAGTTTATTAGATCCTGCATTATTAAGTAAATAATGGGATTAAATTCGAGCTCTTTGTTTAGAATAATTGAAGAATATAGAAAATCCATTTTCATAGATTAATAGTGATGAATATACATATAAATACATTTAAAATTCTGGAATAACACAGCTTAAAGATTAATTAATAGATATAGCATTATAAGCCAGAAAAGAAATAGAATTTATAAGATTAGTGGATTAAATAGAAATATTCTGGATAGATTCAAAATTTTAGATAAAACCATATAAAAACTAATCAGATAATTATATTTTATGTTCAAATTAAGAGATTATTACAGTAATTGAAGAAAATTTAATAACTTTAAATAATATCTGCGCTACTAGATATATAGAAGGAATTAGAGGCCGTGTTAATAATTAAATTGAAATGTTTCAATCTTTATAAGTATTGATAGATGAATGGATGTTACATTAAGTAATTTTATGTTTTTAAATAGAAAAATTATATTTATTTAGAACCTATTTTAAATAATAATGCAGGTCAACTTGGTTTGTAAAAAGAAAGCTCAATTTTTAAAAAAGCTGAAAAAGGTTGGAAAAATATGATGAGAAGATCAAAAGATTATCCTCATTGTAAAAGCTGGGTTGATGAATCCACAAAAAAGCAATTCCTTATTTTATTGAAATAAAATAATAAATCATTTGAATAAATATAAAAAGCATTAGACGATTTTCTAGAAAAAAAAAGAGAACATTTTTAAAGATTTTTTTTCCTTTCAAATTCAGAATTTTTGGAATTTTTATCAACTACAAAATCTCCTGTATAGATTTTACCGCATTTAAGAAAAGTTTTTGATAATTTAGTAAATTTAACATTAGATGATGAGAATATTTAGGCATTATCAATGATAAGTGCAGAAGGTGAGGATGTGCCTTTAAAAAATTGTATTCTGAGAAGTTAAGAAATGGAAGAAATAATGGGATTTATTTAAGATTCTATGATAAATACATTAAAGTCAAGTATAAAAATGTCATTTTTAACATATGAGAATTATGAGAAAAAAGTATGGGTATTAAAGAATCCTTGTTAAGTTTCTTTAACAGTTGATTCTATACATTGGTCAAGAAATGCGGAAGAACTATATTTATATAATGAGACTGATTAAAGAGAGGATAATAATGATTTTGAAATCGGAAGACTTGATGATTATTGCATAAAAATTATATTAGATTTAGAAGATTCTATTTAATAAATAAGAGGAAATCTTAATCATATATAAAGAATTACACTTATGGCAATGGTCACTTAAAATGTTAATCAAAGGTTTTTTTTTTTAAATTAAATTTAAATACTTTAAAAAGGGATATTATATAAGATATGTTTGAACAAAATATAAAACATTAATCTGATTTCTAATGGTTATAACAATTTAAATTTTATTGGGATGATGAAGTCTTAACTGCTAAAATGGTTAATTCATCATTAAATTACAGTTATGAATATTGTATATAATTATAATTTTTAAGTGGGAGCTTATTCAAGATTAGTTATTACACCATTAACTTAAAAATGTTGGTTAACTATAACATCAGCATTTTAAAATAAATTAGGTGCGAATCCTGCTGGACCCGCTGGTACTGGTAAAACAGAAAGTTGTAAAGATATGGCTAAATTATTGGGTAGATATTGTATTGTATTTAATTGTTCTGAATAAAATACTTCAAAAATGATGGAAAGACTATTTATCGGATTGATAAGCACTGGGTGTTGGATATGTTTAGATGAGTTTAATCGTATAGATGTAGAAGTTTTATCTGTGGTAGCAAGCCAGATTTTATACATTAAAGAAGCCTCATTAGAATAAAGGTATTAATTTACATTTTTTGGAAAAACAGTGACTTTAAATTAAAATTATGGTAATATATATATAAATTAATTATAATTAAAGGTTTATTTGTAACATTTAATCCTGGTTATTCAGGTAGATCTGAACTTCCTGATAATTTAAAATTGTTATTTAGACCAATAGCAATGGTGGTGCCTAATTATAAATCTATAGCAGAAAATCTTTTATATTCATATGGATTTAACAATGGGTTATAAATAGGGAATAAGATTTCAGTACTTTATAAACTGGCATCAGAATGTTTGTCAAATCAAGATCATTATGATTTTGGAATGAGATCTCTAAAGTCTGTAATTATAAGAGCTGGTCATTTAAAAAGAATATAGCCCTATGCAAATGAGAATGATTTAATAATTACTGCAATTTAAGATTGTATTATTCCTGTATTCATTACATCAGACACCCCTATGTTTTATTAGCTTCTAACAGATATATTTCCTGGTTTATCAGTTAAAAAAAATTATTTAGAAAATGAAAATACTTTTGATTAAGATTTGAAAGATATGAAGCTTTAAAAAAATGATAATTTATTGATAAAAGTAAATTAATTTAAAAATATGGTTAAAATTAGATTTGGATTAATTTTAGTTGGTGTTTCTTAATGTGGTAAATCAACAATTATAAATTTATTAAAGAATCATTATTAAAGAATATATTACGATATTTAAAATGAATAATAAGAACCTAAATTAATAGAAACATTTACAATAAATCCAAAAGCTATTGATATATAATAATTATATGGTTATGTTGATGCAGTTACATAATCATGGATAGATGGTCTTGGAAGTAAAACTTTAAGATAATAAACTATAAATCCAAAGTAAAACACTGAATATTGGACAATTTTTGATGGTCCTGTAGACCCTTTTTGGTGTGAAAACATGAATACAGTGTTAGATGATTCAAAAGTTTTATGTTTATCAAACGGAGAAAGAATTAAATTGCATGAAAATATGAAAATTATATTTGAATGTGAAAATTTATAATCTATAAGTCCTGCTACGATTTCGAGATGCGGGATTATATATATATAGGATCATATGGTACAAATGAATAATTTGGTTGATACTTTCTTTGATACTTAATTAGATTTTAAAGCAGATATTATATTTTCTTTAAAAAATACTATTAAAGAAGTTTTGACATTTATAGAACCAACATACTAAAATTATTAATTTCCTATTAGATCAAGTCGAATAGTAAAATTTTATTTAAATTTAAGTCTACTATCACTAAAACATTAAACATTCTATCCACGTTTTTTGAAGATAAAAATTTAATCATATGCTTTAAAAGCAATAGTGAAAATAATACTAGAAAAGCTATAATGAAATTATCATATTATTGTATATGTTGGGGATTTGGATCCCATTTACTAGATGATTAATAATAATTATTTAATCAAGAGATAAATAAACTATTTTAAATCATAGATTAACCAAAAGTATTTATATTTTTAAAAAATTTATCAATTAATAGGGTTTAGTTTTTGATTACTATCTTTCTTTTAAATAGAAAAATGAAGGAGAATATCTTTTATTCTAAGATTAAATTCCTTAATTTCAATATTCTAAAGAAAAAAGTTTTTATGATATAATTGTTCCAACAAAAGAAATAGCTCTTTTTTAATATATATTAAATAAATTAATTTGTAAAGATTAAAATTTATTTATGACTGGTAGTACAGGAATTGGTAAATCTGTTATTCTAAATTATTCAATAAAATTTTTATAAAATGTAATAGTGTAAAAAATCTAATTTTCAAATTAAATAAATGTTAAATAAATCTAATCTCAAGTTGAATTAAGACTTTAAACATAAAGACGTAAAGGATTAAATGTATTGATTCCTCCAGTGGGAAAGAAATTGATTTTATAAATAGATGATATAAATATGAGTAAAAAAGAGATATATGGATCATAGCCTCCAATTGAATTTCTAAGATAATTATTAGATTAAAAAGGAGTATTTGACATATAAGGTCTAGCATTTAAAGAAGTTGAGGATACAATATTATTGACTATAGGAGCATATCCGGGTGGTGCTCGTACAGATTTAACTCCAAGATTTACTCGTCATTTTAATATAATTAATATATCAAAAACATCAGAATTTACTATTATGACTATATATAGTTAAATTATGGTAGGTTTTTTGAAAGCAAGTTCTTTTAAATCTGAATTGATATAGATGATAGATAGCATGATAAAAGGCTCATTAATGTTATTAGAGCGTTGTAGTTAGTTTTTTTTACCTAGTATATAAAAGCCTCATTATATATTTAGTTTAAGAGATATGTCTAAAATATTTCAAGGGATGTTTTTGGCATCACCTATTACTATTTTAAATAAAACTTATTTCTTAAAATTATGGATACACGAATGTATGCGTGTTTTTCATGATAAATTAGTAACAGATAATGATCAGGCATTTATAATTCAAAATATTACATAAACTTATTAGTCTTTATTTAATGAGAAATTAGAAAATATCGATGAAATATATTAAGTTGATTTTTTACATAGATAAATGGGATATGATAAAATAATGTATGAATTTTGTAAAGATAAAGAAAAAATGATATAAACTATGCATGATATAATGAAAGAAGAAAGTCCTATATAGATTATTTTATTTAAATAGGCTGTAAATTAAATTATAAGAATAATTAGAATTATGAGATTATAAGTAGGTCATATGATTTTAATTGGTGAAGGGGGGAGTGGTAAAAAAAGTATGATTTAATTGGCATCTGTCATTGCAAATGTTGAATTATTTACGATATAAGAAACATAAAAATATAACAAAGCTTAATTTCATAATGATTTAGTTGCTTTATTATTTAAAGTGGGTTTGCAAAATTTAAGAATGGTATTTTTATTCAATGAAAAATAATTGTTAATAAATGAATCATTTTTAGAAGATATTAATAATTTAATAATGACTGGAGAAGCAATTGGTGCATTAAATAAAGAAGATATGGACAAAATAAATGAAGAATTAGCTACAGATGCATCAAAATTGTAAATTGATACATATGATTTATTTGTTTAAAGAATAAAAAAAAATCTGCATATAATAATAACAATGAGTCCTCTATCAGATACAGTTATATAAAAATTTAGATTATATCCTACATTGATCTCTTATTGTACAATAAATTGGATATTGCCATGGCCTTCTGAAGCTCTTTTTTAAGTTGCTAATATATTTTTAAAAGATTCAAATTAGTAAATTTTAAATGAGTCTGAATAAAGAGTCATAAGTAAATTATTTGTTTTTGGGCATGTTAATGTTTTAGAAAATTCTCTTTAATTTTATGAGTAAAAAAAAAGAAAAGTTTATATTACATCTAAAAATTACTTAGAATTAGTTAAATACTATATAGATGTTTCATAGACTTAAAAAGATTAAATATTAATATAGAAAAATAAATTGGTTAATGGATTAAATAAATTATAAGAAGCAAATAATACTATTTCTTAGTTAAAAATAAAATTAGTTGATTTATAACCAATTTTGATATAAAAAACAATATATATTAAGGATTTAATATCAAAATTAACATAAGATCAATTATAAGCTAATATGGTTAAGAAGGTTGTAGAGGCTGAAGCGAATGAAATTAATATTTAAAGTGAAAAAATACTGATTTTGAAAGGAGAGGCAGATATAATATTAAAAGAAGCATATCCAATATTTTAAAATGCTATTGAATAATTAGACAAATTAAATAGAAGTGATATATCTGAAATTAAGGCAAATAATAATCCTCATAATTTAATTAAATTTGCTGTAGAATGTGTTGCAATATTATTAGAAGAGAAAACAGATTGGGATCATATTAGAAAAGTTATACTTGGTGATGCCACATTGTTAAATAAACTTAAAAATTTGAAATGCGAACTAATTACATAATAAACAAAAGATAAAATAAAAAAAAAATGTAAATAATTATAATTTAAATAATTTATTAAAAGTACTATCAAACCCTCTTTTTGTTCCATCAGAAATGAAAAACATTAATATGGCAGCAAAATCACTATGTGATTGGGTTCACGCAGTTAACAATTTTACAGATATATATAAGGAAATCTCAGTTAAAAAGGAAAACTGTAAATAAATGGACACGGATCTTTAAACAGCAAATTCATAACTATAAGTAAAATAGTAAGAACTTGAGAGTGTTATAAAAAAAGTCTAAGAACTTGAGAAAGTATATAGGTAATAAAAATAATATAAAGTGATTCAAAGAGCGAAAAAGAATCTCTAGATAATGAAATAAAATAAACAGAAGAAAGATTGCATAGAGCATCTCAATTGACAGAAGGTCTTTCTGAAGAATAGATAAGATGGAAAGAAAAAGTTTTATAACTGAATATAGATCTTGATGTTAATTTAGGCGATTGTTTATTATCATCTTTTAATATAAGTTATTATGGACCTTTTACTGGTTAATTTAGAGAGACTATGATTAAAAGTGTTACAGAATAATGTTTTAAACATAAAATACTTACTTCAGCAAAATACAGTTTATCATAAAATATGTGTAAATTTATTTAATTTTTAAGCAAATTAATTAGAAATTGAAACTTGGATACAAAATGGATTAGCTTCAGATAGTATTAGCATTAATAATGGTATATTAGTTTAAAATTCTATAAATTTTCCTATGATTATTGATCCATAAATGCAAGCTGTAAAATGGATTAAGAAATTAGAGCATGAAAATAGCATATTTGCCATTAAAATGACAGATGATAATTTATTAAAATATTTATAAGAATGTATATAATTAGGAAAGCCGTTTTTTATTGAAGAAGTTGAAGAAATTGTGCCTTAGATTTTAGAACCTTTACTTAAAAAATAGTTTTTCTATAATAATCATAAAAATTATATAAGATTAGGTGATGAAGAGATAGAATATAATGAGAAATTTAAATTATACATGGCATGTAAGCATTTTAATCCTCATTTTAATCCATAAACATTTGTTTTATTGAGCATAATAAATTTCACTGTAACAAGAAGGATTATTAGAAAAGTTGTTATCAGATGTAGTAAGTTTAGAATCTCCATAAGATGATAAATTATTAAAAGAAATAATATTATCTATATCTGATGATAAATTACTTTTAAAATAAGGAGAAGATAAGATTTTAGATTTATTGACTTCAAGTAGAGGAATGATATTAGATGATATAGAACTAATAGAAAGTTTGAAAATAAGTAAAGAAATAGCAAAGGCAGTGAATGATAAGCTTGTTGTGTCATTGAAAAAAGAAGAAGAAATTAATAAAGAGTTAGAGAATTATTATTAAGTGGCATAAAGAGGGACAAATTTATATTTTTTAATTTCAGATTTATATCTTATAGATCCTATGTATTAGTATAGTTTATCATATTTCCTTATAATATATTGTGAAGTTATAAGAAAAACTGTTACAGTTACAAATAGAATTGAGCACATTGTTTAATCTCTTACATATACAGTTTTCTCTAATATATGCAATAGTCTTTTTAATAAGCATAAAAAAGTTTTTGCATTTATGTTAGCTAGTTTAATTCAAGTCAATGAAAAAAAAAATGTAGATCCTAGAGAATTACAATTTTTAATTATAAATTTACCAAAATCATAATAAGAATAGAATCCTCCAGCACTATTTGAAAATTATTATGATTAATGGCAATAATTACTCCATTTAAGAAATATCTTAGATTATTACATATAAATTATAAGAGATATTGAGAAAAGTCCTGAATTATGGTTTGAATATTTTACATCCCCTAATATTGCAAATATATAGACCCCAAAGGAAATTGGCAATTTTTAGAAATTACTTTTAATAACGCTATTTTAACCTTAATAAAAATTGAATGCCATAGATAAATATATAAAAGATGAACTTGATGAAACATATGTTAATATAACACAATCAAAATTAGAACATATTTATAGTTTTATGAACTATTATACACCATTAATAATTTTAATGTAACCTGGTCAAGATCCTATTGATGAATATAAATAATTTGCTATTGATTAAAATATACATTCTGAAAATAATTTTATTGTTTCTTTAGGTCAGGGTTAATAGTAAATTGCTTAATATTCTATATAATAAGCAATGAAAAATGGTGGGTGGGTTTTACTTTAGAATTGTCATTTAGGAAGATCGTTTATGACTGATTTAGAAAGATAATTAGATCATTTGAATGATCCTATAATGGCTTAAGAAATAGATTAGAATTTTAGAATATTTTTGACAACTTAGCCATTTGATTCTTTTCCAATGGCGGTTTTATAAAATAGTATAAAAATAACAAGTTAATTACCAGGTGGCATAAAAAATATAATGGCGAAAAAGTTCGATGCACTAACTGAAGATTAAATGGAGATATCTGAAAATCAAAAAATTAAATTTCATAAATTGTTATATAGTTTAACAATGTTTCATTCAGTAATAATAGAGCGAGGAAAATATGGTTCTATTGGTTTCGCAAATTTATATAATTTTAATGATGCAGATTTAGAGACAGCATTTCTTATTTTGCGAAATTTATTGGATTTTTATTAAGATATTCCTTGGGATGCATTAACTTATATGATAGGAAATGTAGTTTACGGTGGTAAAGTTACTGATTAATGGGATTCACGAATTGTTTTTAATACTTTAGAGCAATTTTGTAATTAGAATATTTTACTTGATAATCATAAATTTGTAGATTAAGAATAATATGTATCTGCTATTCCAGGATTAATATAAAATTATTAAGATTAGATACAAAATTTACCAGATGAAGATTATCCTGAAATATTTGGTTTATCATAAAACGCGAATTTTAAATTCTAATTGGATTAAATAAGTTTTCTTGATCAAACTATTAAACTTTTATTGCCAAAGAAAAATAAAACAGAGAAAGTGAATAATGATTAATAAATTTGGAATTAGATTTTAACAATAGAAAAAAAAATACCTAATTTATTATAAAATTAAGAAAATAACTAAACTTTTGACATCATGAACAGTTTTTTCTATAAAGAAGTCTTTCGTTTTAACAGACTTATTATGTATATGAATAAAACATTAATTTAATTAAAAATGGCCATTTTGGGTGAGGTACTCATGTCTCCTGAACTTGAATTAATGTAAGAATAAATTGCTAATAATCAATTTCCTGCGATTTGGGCATCTTTGTCTTATCCAAATTTAAAAAGTTTATTATCATGGATGGAAGATTTTATATTAAAAGTCGCTTATTTAGCTAATTGGCAATAAAATGGTATTCCAAAATCGATTTGGTTATCTGTATTTTTTTTTCCATAAGGATTCTTAACTACAATTTTACAATAATATGCTAGAATATAAAAACTTCCATTAGAGAGGACAACTTTTCAATTTAAAGTTATGAATTCTGTTTTGCCAGAGAATTTAACACATAATATAGAATCAGGGTTCTTAATACACGGATTATATACAGAGGGGTTTAAATTTGAAAGTACAGGAAGTTTGTTATACATGAGAGAAAATAAAGATAACATTTTATATCTTCCTGCTCCTATTATTAATTTTCTACCATCTCATGATTTTAATACAAGTGGTTAAAATGTATTGTCTCCCTTATATAAAATTGTATCTAGATAAGGAACTTTAAGTACTACAGGATAAAGTACTAACTTTATTATTGGAGTTTAATTGATAAGCTAAATAAGTACATATTTTTGGGTTTTAAAAGGAGCTGCTTTATTTTGTTCATTACCTTATTGACAATTTCATTTTGAATATTCTTGTAATAATTTTTAAAATTATCAAAATTTCTAAATAAATTTTTTTATAAAAATTGCTAATTTTTATCATATATCTATGCTTAGTTTTATTAGAAATTATTAATTATTATTCAATCTATAATATTTTTATTGATTGTTATTCACAAATATAAATTAATAATTTTAAAATTATTTCTAATATAATATCCAATGATTAAAAAAGATTTATTATAAGTTACTAATTATCAGTAAAAGACAATTCAAAAATTTTAACAAATAAATGATAAAATGATTTTATAATATTATAAAAATATATTAATAAAATTTTATAAATTGAAATTTATTTGATTTAATGAAACAAAATTTTGAAATATAGAATAAATTGAATTATAGTACATAAGCTAATACTAAAAAAGATAATTAAAATTATATATATACTAATTGGAACAATAGAATTTTATAAAATGATTAAAAAAAAGATAAATTAAGTTTGAGTTTTAATAATAACTAAAAAAATATTTAAAAAAATGTTTAAAATTCAAGAATATACAGAAATTCTTTTAAAATTAGTAAAAAAATTTTTATTAGGTCATTAATAAATAGAATTAATGAAATCTTAAAATTCATATAAAGAACCTTTTATATAAAAATAGAAAACTATCATATAAAATACAGTTAACTAAAATAAAAAAGAAAAACTATAAAAATACATTGATGATAATTAGAATCTAGATTTATAGATCTTTTAATTGACAAATAAATTACAAGATTTAAATGAAGTATAAATACTAATTATAGTAATTTAATAAATAGAATTAATAAATGTCATCTAAACAACAATTAGAAAAAATATTAAAAGAATAATTAGAGTGTTTTAGAATGTAAATATATTTTAAATTTTAGTAAAAATTATTAACTCAATAATAAATCTTAAAAACTACAATAAAGTATGGATTTATAATAAAGCTTAAATGATATTAAATTATCTAATTAATTTTAATAAGATTTAATATATTAGCTTAATGTATTTATTATTTTTTATTTACTATTTAATCAAGAATTAAATTTTAATAAATTAATAAAAAATAGTTGAATTAAATAATCAATTATCTGAAGAACATTAAAAAAGTATTTTTTTTATTTAAATAGCTTTATAGCATAATAATTTCTAAAATATGTTTAAAGATTTATAAATAGAATTCAATAAAATTAAATAATAATTAAGCTATGGCTAAATATAAAATGATAATAAAAAAATCATTCAGTCCCATGATCTTAGCATTGAAAAAGTAAGTTTATTAAAATTAATAATAAAATTAAAGGAAACATAATAATCACCTTTAAAAGTATCAGATGATATTAATGAAAAAAAAAGTTGAACAATTTAAACAATATAAATCCCATAAATTTAATTAAATATTTGATATAATATTGCTTATTTTTCATTTTTCATTATGATTTTTTAAAAGCCCATTCAACTTTTATTTATTACCCCAAAATTTCACCACCATTTATTTCTTTATAATATGAAAATAAATGGCTTTTTAAGGTTTTTATGCCTCTTTAAAACTATTAAACTCAATCAGGCAATAGCCTTTTACAAACCCTGTTCTTCTATCTAAATTTAAATGAAGATTCTTTATTGGTCCATATTAAGAAAACTTATATTTAAATAGTTTACTATCATATAAATCGTCTTCCTTAAATTATTTTATTATTGTACATATGCTTCTTCACGAAATCCAGTCAAAAATAATATCCATCCTTCAATTGCTAAAATTTATCATTTTTTATATTTTTATGGTCCATTTGTATTTTTATCCATATTTTCTTGTGATTTTAAATATCTTTATTCACCTATTATTTTTTACTTTGATAAAGATTTTCTATATTTTAATTTTGTTTTCTGTTTTACAATAGAATTTTTATTAAACTCAATAATAATTAATTATTGATTTTAAAATTTTTGAAATTCACATAAATAATTATGAAAAATGCTTAATTTGAAAATATAAAATATATATAATTTATAAATCATTATTTAATTAGCGATACCATTGGTAATCCAGTATTAGGATCAGTTCCTAATGGTCTTCTAAATAATAAAATGTGTGGTTCTGGTTTATGTATTTCAAAATGAACCTAAAATAAATTTAATTTTTGAAAATTGAGTTTTGATTTATATCATTACCCATCCACGACTTTGTTGAACCCCGAGTCCTCTCCATTCATTTTCTAACAATATTCTTCCTTTTGGCATCATTTTATAAATGTCTTTTGAAAGAATCACGTGACGATATTCGTATATTTTGTCTTGATACTTGTCTGAATATTCAATTTCAGATGGATAGTGAGGCATTATAATATTTATTTATTATTCAAATTTATTTAAACTGTTAAATTTCAATTATTTAAATTTTATTTTTAATTTACGCTTAATTTTAGAATATTATCATATTAAATTATTATTATAAATATTGATTAAATTGGGG
>Ga0233399_1000443_pt1 | contig 16158 bp, 16 predicted proteins | sample 43DmetaG_FD_182698 | JGI IMG/M metagenome (GOLD analysis project Ga0233399, IMG submission 182698) | Seawater microbial communities from Monterey Bay, California, United States - 43D | ecosystem: Environmental > Aquatic > Marine > Coastal | place: USA: California | collected 2016-11-08 | reverse complement strand
TCTTAGCTCTTGCCAATCGTGAACTCTCTTGTAAATCAACAATGGGCAACGGATAATCTTTCCCAATTTGAACACCACAAAAGGTTTGCTCCATAGTCGTCATTTTCCAAGGCTCGTGAATATGTTCTACTGGTACAGCATCTAATTCTGGAACCCATTTCTTGATGAATATTCCTTCAGGATCATGCTCTTGTGAGTTTTTAACAGGGTTATACAAACGTACCGTATTAATACCTGTTGTACCCGCTTGCATTTGAAACTGTGGATAATGGATGCCTGGTTCATAATCTAAAAACTGTCGCGATAAATGGTAAGTCCCATCTCGCCAATCTTGATCTAAATTCAGGGTTAAAAACGAGACAACCATTGCACGCATTCTAAAATTAATCCATCCGGTTGCTTCCACCGCACGCATACAAGCATCAAGTAATGGAAAACCTGTTGTACCAGTTTTCCAAGCTTTTATGAAATCTTTATTTTTTTCATGTTTCAAGAGTTCATATCCCTTATTAATGCATTCAGTCTCATAACGGCATTCCATTTCAAATTTTTGAATAAAATGACAGTGCCAATGCAACCTAGTAAGCATGGCAGAAAACGCTCTATTATTAGTCTTACCATTGGGATGTGTACCTATAAATTGAAACGCTTGTTTTATACTCATGTTTCCCCAAGAAAAATACGGAGATAACCGGCTACATGATGTTCTGCTCTCTGAGGGTTTTGATATATGTTTCTGGTAATTAAAACCACGATCTTTTGCAAAAGACTTTAGGTATCGCCAAGCATATAGTTCTCCAGGAGGCTGAAACTGTTTTGGATAGTTTTTTAACTGGGCTTCTAATTTATCAGGAATTAAAAAAGAATGGTTTAATAGGACTTGTTTAGAACTAGAATATACATTTTGAATCACAGGTTTATGCATTGTAATATGCCATTGTTTATTCCAATTTACTCTGTTTTTTATACCTCTTAAAATACCATCTCGTTGAAATTCTTGCCAATTAATTTGATTGTGAGTACAAAATACCTTAATTTTTTTATCACGCTGCCAAGTGTTTTGAGTTCCGCTTTCACAATAACTATATAAGTTGTTTATATTGAAGCATTCTGATAAATAATTAAATATCTCTAGAGCTTCTGCATAAAATACTTCAACGCTTCTGTTAAAAGGTTTTAGCGTTTTATTTAACGCAATTATTGAATGGTACACAAACTGTAAATGCCTTGGACTTGTATCTGGATATTCGATTAAAGAAGGTTCAAATATATATATAATCCGATATGGGATAGCATCACGCTCAGCTTCTAATAAAGGGTTGTGATCTTGAGATCGGAGATCCCGCTTTAACCATACTATATTTACAGCTTGATTACTCAATACTTAAGTTGTTTTTTACACTTCTTCCAAAACGAAAAGAACGACGGATAATACCCCTGAACATCAAACATCCAATCTCTGGATTCTTGCTTGCCTTCATAGTGTTGGCTTAAAGGGTGCTCCTTAAAACAGATGTTTTTTAGGTTGTAATCCGTTTTAAGCGTATTGAATTCACCAACATAAACTTGGATCGTATCTATATTTTCTTTGGAGATGTTTAAGACGAAATCTATCGTGTTTTTTGATACGGGATAGGTTTCAAAATGAGATGGTTCTAGTAGTAAAATTCTGTTGGCCAAAACATCGGTTTTCCACAGAGGGTCAAGGTTATAAAAATTATAGATACATGAGGGTAAATTGGTATTAATTTGTAAGTCTCTTGGTTTTGGTAATGGCGTTTTTAACTCAATTTCAGGAGTTTCTTTTAAAACCTCAGGGATTTCCATTGAAGCAAAGGCTTCATATGGCACATCTAAAAAGGTATTTTTTTGAGTAGAAAAACAATACTTATTGATATTATCTTGATTGGCTACATATTTTTTATTGGCATTGGCTCCAGAAACCCATTGCCAACTTAAGGCATTACTGGCCCAATCGGCATCTAACAAGTGATAATACATCCATTGTGCGGGGGCTTTCCAATGACTATATCCCATATTACAAGCCACAGCTGCAGTATACATTCTTAAGTGATTGTGCATATACCCGGTTTTGTAAAGCGTTTTAATCGCATTATCAATAGCTTCAACACCTGTGGATGCGTCCACAATAGATTTTGATATTGATTGGTTAGAAACCGGTTTTTGAGAGTGTTTTAAATCTTCATTTATTCCGCTATCTTTTGCAATCCAAACCTGTTGCCAATAATCTCTCCAAGCCAGTTCTTGGATAAATTTATCAATTTGAGCTGGTTTATATCCCTTTTGTAACATTTCAGAAAGTATAAACTTTGTAGAGATAATTCCTCTTGATATATAAGGCGATAAGTATGTAACTGCCCCATTTATATAGTTACGAGTAGATCCATATTTAACTGGATCTATTGCACGTATGCGTTGAAGGATTTCTGCATAAGATAAAGGAAATATCTCATTTTCTATATTAAATAGCTCCATGTATCAAGTGATTTTTTGCGGTTTGTAAAACAGATTTTAAGTTTTACTTTAAAAAATAAATAGATTATAAAGATATAATATGTTTAAATATTTTACACAATTATTAGACAACAATAATTCACGGTTTCATTCAATGATTAAATCAAAAAAAATAAAACGTCTAGTTTTAACTTTACAGCATGTATATTTGTTCCGACCATATTGCACCTTTAACCTACGATCTCTTAAATTACTATGCCGTTTAAAAAATTACATTCTGACATTCGAGAACAATTAGAATCTCTGGACATTGAAACTCCTACTCCATTTCAAAGTAGTAGTATTCCTGTGATCAAGAGCGGGGTTAATACATATTGCATTGCTCCTAAAGGCAGCGGAAAAACATCAACATTGGTTTGGACAACCCTACAAAAGTTAAAATGTCAAAGCGCTGGAAATGCCCCCAGAGCAGTTGTCCTTGTAGAAAACAAGGATCGAGCTATGGAACTATATCAAACGTTTTTAGCTTACACCAAATACAATTCGTTACGCGTGTACGTAGGGCACGAACAACTGCACATAGACATTCAGAAATCTGAAATTTTTATGGGAGTGGATATTCTAATTTCAACTCCTAAAACAATGAATAAATTATTTTTGTTAAATGGTGTTAGTACAGCGCAATTGAAACTCATTAGTATCGATGATGCTGGATTCTTGTCGCAACACTCTTCTTATACAGCCCTAATGTCTATTTCGCAGAGCATTCAAAAATGCCAGTATGTCATTTATTCAGAAAAAATGCATCTGGTTCTAAAACGTTTTGAATCCTATTTTATGGACTACTCTAAAATAATAGCTACTTGACAATTAATAATTAAAATAAAATATAAAGCCTTCAGAGTTTATTAATTTAACAATACTCAAATAAAGTCATTTAAAAAAAAGCCCATCAAAATTGATGGGCTTTTTTAAAACTTGAAAGTATATGTATTAGATAACTTTTACGTTTACTGCGTTTAATCCTTTGTTACCATCTTTAAGATCGAATTCAACAACATCGCCTTCACGAATTTCGTCAATTAATCCAGTAATGTGTACAAAATGATCTTTTTCAACTCCTTCTTCAGTGATAAATCCATATCCTTTAGATTCATTGAAAAATTTTACTGTTCCTTTACTCATAATAGTGTAATTAAATTTATAATATTTCTGCAAAGGTACAACCTTTAAATAGATAACTATGCTTGAATTATAAAATAATCAAAACCCTGCTGTTAAAATAGAGTAAAAAAGAAGCAATAAATTGTATTCTCTTATTTTAAGGAAATACTTTCAATTTCTAATTCAAAACGCTCATTGGTTTTATTGGCAATTAGAAACGCAATTTGTTCAATTTGATCCGCGTCAAAATTAGGCATATTGAGAACTGATCCTCTAAAACTTGGATAAAAATCTTTAAGTGGGATTATGATTTCTTGATTTAATCCTGTGGTCGTAAAGGTATAAATATAAGAATGACGATGATTGTCTTTACTTTTTAATCTGAATTGGTAAGACTTCCCATCCCCAGTTAGTTTTAAAACAACTGCTTCAAATCCATTTGTTTTAATCCTATCAAAATTATAACGCAATGAAGAGAATCCTCCGTTGTTTTCGGTAGTAACATAGCCTTTAAACACTCCATTACCCTGTGAGTTGACATAAAATTCACCTTGAGACCTCCCTCCCATCACACGATCATCTACAATTTGCCAACCTATTGTAGAACAATCGGATTCAAATTTAAAAATGACATTTGGTGATTGGAACATATTAAAAATAGTAGCTATAATTAGTGTATAAAACATCCTTAAAAAATTTATTGTACCGCAAGTTTTTCATAAATCTCGTCAAAATTTTCTCTCAAATAGGCTCTTAATTTCTTTTTGTAATCCTCTTTCAGCCAAGCCAAAAAGTTGTGTGTACTTTTACTGATACATTTAGAATAACGGTGTATTCTGAAATCAATATCATCGTTCAAGAGCTTTACAAGAGCTAAGGCATCATAAACATCTTCACTATTTTCTATACAAATTAGTGCATGTTGTTCAATAGAGCGTTTCAAAACCACTTTCGAGGATTCCCCACTGCGAATAGATTTTATGTAGGTTTTATTAACATCAAAATATACGTCTTTAGATTTAGAAAATGAGGCTCTTAAATCTTCAGGCATTTCGTAAATAAAATTACTTTCAAGTTCTTCATCACTTAAAACGCCATCTAAATAATAATTTGGATACTTAAAAATGCGTTGCCAATCTAAGTTTGTGCTTCCCCAAGGGCCAAAACGATGAAAGTTGTTTCCTAAGTCAATGACATCAAAGGAAGTTTTATTTTTTAAAATACGAGAACCTCTACCAATCATTTGATAGTAAAGTGTCAGAGATTTAGTTGCACGATTTAAAATGATAGATTCTACTGTTGGTTCATCAAAACCAGTGGTTAATATGCTTACAGAAGTCAAAATAGCTCCAGGAGTTTCTCTAAACCATTTAAGAATGTGTGTACGTTCTTTTTTAGAAGCAGTATTGTCCAAGTGAGCAATCGGATAACCCGCATTTCTAAATAGGTCATATACAAATAATGAAGTGTTTATTCCATTATTAAATATTAATGTTTTTTTTCCTTTACAGCGTTCTGTATAAGCTTCCATTAACTTTGAAAGCATTTCATTATTAGTGTATAAATCTTCTGAAGATTTTACTGTATAATCTCCGTTAGCACCAACAACTAAAGAAGTCAAACCAACATTATAGGAGTACATATTAGCTTGTGCTAAAAACTCATTTTCAATCAAAGACTCGATACTCTCGCCAACAATTAATTCATTATAATTGTCAGTCATTGGAAGTTCAATATTTGAACTCAATGGAGTTGCAGTTACTCCTAAAATAAAGGATTTTTCAAAAAACTTAAATAGTTTCGTAAATGAATTATAATGAGCTTCATCAATTATCACCAAACCAATATCTGAAATGTCTAACTTATCATCTTTTAATCGATTGTTAAGAGTTTCAACCATCGCAACAAAACAATCAAACTGGCCCTGATCATCAAGATTCGCTTTACTGTCAATCACTTTATTTTGAACTCCAAATTCTGACAACACAGAAGATGTTTGCTTACAGAGTTCAATCCTATGCGTCATTACCAACACCTTTTTCTTGTGAGTCTTTAGATACTGACTTACAATTTCAGAAAAAATTACTGTTTTTCCCCCACCTGTTGGTAACTGGTATAAAAGATGGTAATCGTCATTGGCAGTCTCAAAACAATGGAAAATTTTTTGAATTGCTCCTTTTTGGTAACTGTAGAGTTCTTTACCTGTTTTACGTTCTTCTTGTTCTGAAATAGAAAGCATACTTGGTTTTGGTTGATTTTTGCAAAAATACGTTCTTTATTGAGTTTACAAAGAATTATTTTAAACTATTTTTTTTAATTAGTCAAATTTTGTTATATTGTTTATATACTAATTTAAAGAATTATGAATAAAACATCTATTCGACCTTCAATTAATTTTTATATTATTAGTAGTCTTGCCCTGATTTGGAACCTTATTGGTGTGTTTGCGTATTTAGGTCAAACTTTTATGGAAGAACAGGCGTTGTCATCTCTATCAAAAAACGAACACTATTATTTTTTTAATATGCCTGCTTGGGTAACAGCTGTATTTGCATCAGCTGTTTTTTCAGGAGTATTTGGATCTGTTTGTATGTTATTAAAAAAAAGGATTGCTAAGATTCTATATTCAATTTCAATTGTATCATTACTAGCTCATCAGGTTTATAACTTATTTATTCAAGAATATATAGTAATTAGTGGTGTAGGATTATTGCTGCCAATTTCTACAACTGTCATTGGTTTTTTCTTACTGTGGTACTCACATGAGGTGAGTAAACAAGGCGTGTTAAATTAGATTTTTTTTGCCTTTAATTTATGTGTTTTTTTTGTGCCCGAATACATTTCATATTTTAAAAATCGCGCTTCTAGTTTGGCATTAAACAACTTAATTTTCCTTGAAGGTCTCAATCCTATATGTTTTAGCGCTTCCATATTAGAGGAAATCATCCAAGCATGAGTACCTGGATATTTATGCTTAAGAGTTGATCCTATGGAACCATAAAAGTTTTCCATTTCAATATCCAATCGTTCGCCATAAGGTGGGTTAAAAACCATATGTAAATGCGCACTCCCTCCCTTTTGAGTTTTAAAAAAATCTTCGTGTTTTATGTAAATAAAATCTTCTAATTTTGCATTTTCAACATTTTGAATTGCTTTTTCGACAGCACTTGGCGATTTATCAAAGCCCATAATTTTGTGATGAAAATCACGCGTTTTAGAAAGTAAGGAATCTTCTATTTTTTCAAACAAATCGACATCCCAATCTTCCCAACGTTCAAAACCAAATTCGTTACGCATTAAATTCGGCGGAATGTTACATGCAATCATTGCAGCTTCTATTAAAACGGTTCCGGAACCACACATTGGATCCATGAAATCACTTTGTCCATCCCAACCCGATAATAGAACCAAACCAGCCGCTAATACTTCGTTTATAGGGGCAATATTTGTAGCAACTTTATATCCCCGTTTGTGTAAGGATTCTCCAGAACTGTCTAAAGAAACAGTACAGAAATGACGATCAATATGAATGTCAATTTTTAAATCAGGAAACCTTAAATCTACATTTGGACGTTGTCCAGACCTATCTCTAAATCGATCTACAATTGCATCTTTTGTTTTTAGTGATACATACTGTGAATGCGTAAATGTATCGCCATTTAGGGTTGCTCCAACAGCTAGGCTTCCATCGGATTTTAAATAGTTTTCCCAAGGGATGGCGTTGATTTTGGTATATAAGTCATTTTCATTAATAACTTTAAATTTTGCAATAGGTTTAAGAATTTTAATAGCCGTACGCAAACCAATATTTGCTTTGTACATAAAACCCTTGTCTCCCACAAAACTCACGTGTCTAACGCCAGTAGTCACCGCTTGCGCACCCAGTTGTTTCAATTCCTTGGCTAAAAGTTCTTCAAAACCAAACAAAGTTTTAGCAACCATCTTAAAATTATTATCCATCAAAATTATTTAGTACTTGCAAAAATACAGTATTTTTGTCCGAGTTAGAAGGAAATAAATGACAAAAGAACATCCACAGTGGTTTCAATCCTGGTTTGACACCCCCTATTATCACATTCTTTACAAGCATAGAGATTATCAAGAAGCTGAAGTTTTTATTAAAAATATCTTAACGTATTTAAATCTCGATAAAGATGATTCAATTCTAGATTTGGCATGTGGCAAGGGTAGACATTCCATTTTCCTAAATTCTCTAGGCCATAAAGTTACAGGGTTAGATCTGTCAAAAAATAATATCGAATACGCAAAAAAACATGAATCCAATTCTTTATCTTTTGAGGTTCATGATATGAGAAATACTTATAAAATTCAATTTGAAGTTGTGTTAAATTTATTCACAAGCTTTGGGTATTTTGAGGATGAAGAAGATAATTATAAAGTCATTAAAACCATTAAATCGAGTTTAAAACAAAACGGAATTGGGGTGATTGATTATATGAACAGTCCTGTTGTAATTAATAATTTAATTGATCATAATACTTTTCAAGCTGACGGAGTGCAATTTGAACTCAAACGCAACTATGAGAATGGATTTATTACAAAACACATTGAAGTAAAAGATGCTGAAAAATCATTTCATTTTAAAGAAAAAGTACGTGCATTTTCATTTGCCGATTTTGAAGTAATGCTCAAAAATTCGGGACTTCATTTGATAGACTGTTTTGGAAGCTACAAATTAGAACCTTTTAACAGTAAAACATCTGAACGTTTAATCTTAATTTTTATGGCCAATGATTAGCTTTTTAGCACCTATATTAGCGGTTGTATTTGGTGTTGCCATTGTTTTCTTGTACAGTAAATCTAAACCTTTAAATCTGAAATTATTTTTAGCGTTTAGCGGGGCATTTTTATTATCAACAACTATTTTTGAATTGCTCCCTGAAGTCTATCAGCACGTTGAAAATAAGAGAATCGGACTCTATATCATGGGAGGTATCTTATTGCAAATTCTTTTAGAATTTTACTCCAAAGGAGCCGAACATGGACACATACACCAACATGAATCTAATCTGAGATTTCCTTGGTTATTGTTTGTAAGTCTTGGAATACATGCCTTTTTTGAAGGGTTTCCTTTAGATGATCGACCTAACATTATAATTGGAGTGGTTATTCATAAAATCCCTATTGCTATTTTAATTACCAGTTATCTTCTAAAATCTAAACTCAGTAAAACACAAATAATCCTTTTCCTATTAGTATTTACGCTTATGACCCCTTTGGGGGCTGTTACAGCTAGTCTGTTAAATATTTCAAATACTTTGATTTTTAGTATTAATGCCGTAGTTATTGGAATGTTTCTTCACATCTCTACGATCATTTTATTTGAAAGTAGTGAAGGTCATCACTTTAATTTAAATAAAATTTTAATGATCATTGGTGCTGTTATTTTGGCATATTTTATATAAGACCATGTTTAGTAAAAATGAAGCCAAACTTTTGAGACAAGAATTTTGGACCAGTTTTGGAAAGTCATTTCCTAGAGATTGGATCCTCTATAATACAAACGTGAAAGGGTTGAGTTTCAAATTTCATTTTGATGTCAAAACCGCTTATGTAGCATTTTGTATTGATATGCCCCCAACAAAACAAAAGGCGTATTGGAACCGATTCTTATCTCACAAAACGATATTAGAAACCGAATTTTTACCACCCATAAAGTTTGAGGAATGTTTTGAAGTTTCTGAAAATAAATATATTTCTGCTATTTATGTTTCTATGGAATCCGAAGTTTCTATACATAACAAATCAACATGGCGTGAGGTGATGGAATTTCTTAATGAAACAATGTTGAAATTTGAAGCGTTTTATGATTTATATAAAAATACGATTAAGATTTGAGTCTTAACCGCATTTAAAGTAGGTATATTAATTAGGGACAAAAAAGATTAATTAAATCAATTTAAACTTATTTTCTAGATCAAAATAACTGCTATTAAGCGTAAGTGCAAAGTGCAAAGTAACAATCGGACATTCTGCGTAACAAACGGCAAATATCAAGTAATAAACGGATTTAACAACTCGTAATAAAATAGATTACTGAAATAATATCAGTTTTTCCATTGCTTTGAAAGCTCATAAATATCATATTCATTATGGGCTTTTTGGAATTCAAGACGTCCATTTTGGAATTGACGCTGTAAAATATCTTCAATTAAATAATCTTCTTTGTAGGTATTTGGATCAAAAGGTAGTTTTAAAGACATGTTAAATAAGCTAGCTGTATTATTATACCAAAATGCCCGCCATCCACTTCTTAAATATTTAATTAATTCAAAAGCGCTTTTACCTGTTTGACGATGAATTAATTTGATTAAGATTTGACCTTCCGTAACCGTGAATTTTTTAAGCTTTTCAGCGAACTCCCCCTCAACATATTTTTGAACCATACGTGTGTATTTTTTACGTTTTCGTTGGCTCTTAAGTTTAGATATGCGTGCATTTAAACTTTCTAACCGTTCAGCAGCTAATTTTGCATAGGGATAAACCTTGATTGTTTTACGCTGTAAAATTAAATAACGTCGTCTTGATTCAGAAGAATTAAATTTTAATTTAGGGAGAATATAAATTTCATTTAAATTGATAGAATTATTTGTTATGGTATCTCCAACAATGATAAAATACGATTCAGGAATCGAATCATTTTGCACAGCTAAGTTTTGCCCAAAACTTAGAAATGGGAACAAAAAAAGAAAACAACGAATCAACTGCATAACTATATTTACTTGTGCTTAATCAAACTTACAAAATATGCCTTAATCTATGTATGATTATCATTCATAAATTGTTATTTTTAACAAAATTAAATTTAAATGAAAAAAAATACAATCCTAGATAAAAAAGCACTTACATTTTTAGAAGACTATCTTAACAATGCTGCGCCAACAGGCTACGAATGGGATGGTCAAAAATTATGGATGGAGTATTTAAAACCCTATGTAGATACTTTTATTACGGACACCTACGGTACTGCTGTTGGGGTGATTAACCCCGATGCACCATTTAAAGTTGTTATCGAAGGCCATGCTGACGAAATCTCTTGGTATGTTAACTACATTTCTGATGATGGACTTATTTATGTGATTCGTAATGGAGGAAGCGATCATCAAATTGCTCCCAGTAAAATCGTTAATATTCACACCAAAGATGGAATTGTGAAAGGAGTTTTTGGCTGGCCTGCTATTCACACAAGAACTTTGTCAAAAGAGCAAGCACCTAAACCTGATAATATTTTTATAGATATTGGATGTAAAACTAAAGAAGCTGTTGATGAACTTGGAGTACATGTAGGATGTGTAATTACGTACCCCGACAGCTTTCATATTCTTAACAAAGATCATTTTGTATGTCGTGCTTTAGACAATCGAATGGGCGGGTTTATGATTGCTCAAGTGGCACGTTTGCTACACAAAAACAAAAAAACACTTCCATTTGGACTATATATTACAAACTCCGTTCAAGAAGAAATTGGGCTTCGTGGGGCTGAAATGATTACTCATACAATCCAACCTAATGTAGCTATTGTTACCGATGTGACACACGATACTACCACACCAATGATTAATAAGAAAACACAAGGGCATTGCGAAATGGGTAAAGGTCCTGTGATTGCCTATGCACCAGCAGTTCAACAAAAATTAAGAGATCTCATTACAGAAACTGCCGAAAAAAATAAAATACCATTCCAACGTGCAGCACTTTCAAGAGCTACTGGAACTGATACAGATGCCTTCGCTTACAGTAATGGTGGTGTGGCTTCAGCCCTGATTTCACTACCATTAAGATATATGCATACAACCGTTGAAATGGTTCACCGTGATGATGTTGAAAATGTCATCAAAATGATTTATGAAACCTTAATAAACATTAAGGATGGCGAAACATTTTCATACTTTGACTAATTTGAGGTGGAAGAATATGTAGCCATATGGAACCCTGAAGGTCAACCTACAGGAAAATCATGTTTAAAAGGTGAAGCCCATCAAAAAGGATGGTTTCACCCTACTGTTCATGTATGGTTTTATACGACCTCCCCTTCCCTATTACTTCAAAAACGAAGTCTCTCAAAACAAACTTTTCCAGGGTTATGGGACGTCTCTGTTGCAGGTCATGTGAGCTATGAAGAATCCATCTTAGAAGGTGCACTCCGCGAAGTCAAAGAAGAAATCGGCTTGGACATACAAGCCCAAGATTTGCATCAAATTGACATTCGGAAAAATATCAATCGTTTCGAAAACGGAGTTACAGATTGTGAGTTTCAACACGTATTTTTAGCAAAGCTTAAAACCGATGTTTCTCAACTACGTCTTCAGGAAACTGAAGTAGATGACATTCGTCTTTTTAGTTTTGAAGAGCTTAAAAAGTGTATCCGCCAGGAACATCCTGATTATAACATTGTACCAGCTGATATGAGTTACTACCAGTTTATAATGGAATCAATATTAAAAGTCCTCTAATTAACAGTAATTTTGCTGAATGCAAAACCAACCAACCCTCAAAATTGAGTTTGTCGCCATCATAGCACTTTTAATGTCTTTAGTAGCATTGTCCATTGATGGAATACTTCCTGCTCTTGCCGTTATTGGGCAAGACTTTGGGGTTACAAACACAAATGACCACCAATTATTGATTACTATGATATTCTTGGGATTAGGTTTCGGTCAATTGATTTTTGGGCCATTATCAGATAGTTATGGTAGAAAACCTATTATTTATATCGGATTTTTAGTATTTGCAGTGGCAAGTATAATTTGTGTGAATACAAGTAATTTTAAGCTACTAATTGCAGCTCGTATTTTACAAGGAATTGGACTGGCTTCACCCCGTACCTTAAGTATCGCTATGATTCGCGATTCTTATGAAGGCGATTATATGGCCAAAGTCATGTCCTTTATTGTCATGATTTTCATTCTGATTCCTATAATTGCTCCCACTCTAGGGCAGTTTTTAATGCTTAAGTATAATTGGCAGACTATTTTTAATGTTCAACTAGGAATCGGTGTGTTGGTCATATTATGGTTTTGGAAAAGACAACCCGAAACTTTGGCAATTAATAATCGTATACCATTTAGAAGTGCTACATTATTCTCTGGGTTTATAGAATTTTTCAAACACGAACAAGCTATTGCATTTACCTTAATTTCTGGGTTTATCACTGGATCATTTATGGTTTATTTGAGCACTAGTCAATATATCTTTGAAGTACAATATGACTTGGGAGATGACTTCCCTATAATTTTTGCCAGCTTAGCTGTTGGTGTTGGATTTGCAACTTATCTTAATGGGATGATTGTTGTTAAAGTAGGTATGAAACGCATTGCATTGGTTTCATTAATGGCCTATACCTTAAGTTCTTTAATCTATGTGTTAGTGTTTTTTAATCAAGTAAATCCTAAACTCTGGGTGTTGCTTGCCTTTTTTGCTTTTCAGTTTACAGCCGTTGGGTTTTTATTTGGAAATCTCAGAGCCTTAGCAATGCAACCTATTGGGCATATTGCAGGAGTTGGTGCTGCTGTCAATGGATTTATATCTACGCTAATGGGGGTATTAATAGCAATAGCGATAGGTACTTTCATAAATACTACAACATGGCCATTGTTTTTAGGGTTTTCGGTATGTGGATTTGTATCTTTGTTAATTTTTCTTCAAAATAAACCCTTAGAACGAACAGTCTAGAAAACCCCAGAATCTACATCTTTTATAAACTGGACCAATCCTTCAAAATAGATTTTTTGATCGTCAAATTGTGAAAGATGACTTCCATTTGGACACAATAAAAAACGTCCGTTTTGAACTTCTTCAGAAATAAACTCCATTTGTGCAGGATCCATTGTGTCATGTGTAGCTCCAATACTTAAAGTTGGCACTGTTATTTTATGTAAATCAGCTTTAATATCCCAATTTTTTAAATTCGCATCTCCCTTTATACCAAATTCACTTGGTCCTTGCATTGTGACATATACATCATGGTTTATATGCTTAAAACTTCTGTTTAAGGGCTCTGGCCAATCAGAAACTGGTAAACGAATAATATGTTTTGTATAATAATTATTAACTACTAAATCCATATAGCGTGCGTTGGTGTAATCTTCTTGTTCTTCATAAGATATAATTTCTTTCAAAACATCTGGGTCTAACTCAGGCGCCAAAACTTCATCGGAATATTTTTGATAATCAGGGATAGAAGGTACCATATTTGAAATGATCAAACCTTTTAAATGCTCTTGATATTTTAATGCGTATTGCATTCCCAAAATACCGCCCCAAGATTGACCATACAAAAAGAAATTATCTTTTGTTAATCCTAAAGCAACCCGAACTTGTTCTACTTCCTCTACAAAACGATCCAAATCCCAAAGTGACAAATCTGTGGGTTGATCGCTATAATAAGACCCCAATTGATCGTAATAATAATATTCAATCCCTTCATTTGGAAAATAACCATCAAAAGACTCATAAATCTCATGAGTCATTCCTGGGCCACCATGTAATAATAAAACTTTTACTGTTGGGTTGTTCCCAACACGTTTGGTCCATACATTAAATTCCCCTTTGGGAGTCGTAATAGGTATCATCTTAATCCCACCAAGATATTGATCGTCTCTGTCGGAATTGTCCAAATAATTGGAATCTGAAAACGAAAGAGAAGATTTAACTTCTGTTTTGCAAGACGTTAGAGCTAACATGAAAAAAAGAATATAAATTAAGTTGGTTTTCATAAAAGATAAATTTAAGTGACTGTGATTATTTAAATTGAGTTTTTCATAATTGATTCTACAATATCAGGATTTAATAACGTACTAATATCTCCTAAATTGGAGGTATCTTTACTCGCTATTTTACGAAGAATACGACGCATAATTTTTCCGGAACGTGTTTTTGGAAGCCCTGCTGTAAATTGAATTTTGTCAAGTTTAGCGATGGGACCTATTTGTTTACTGATGAGTTGATTAATTTCGGTTTTTAAAGTATCACTTAGTTCCTCCGATTGTTTTAAGGTCACAAAACCATATAAAGCACTGCCTTTGACATCATGTGGATACCCAACAATTGCAGATTCTGCAACGTTAGGGTGTTCATTTATAGCATCTTCAATTGGAGCTGTTCCTAAATTGTGTCCCGAAACAATAATAACATCATCTACACGACCCGTGATTCGATAATGCCCATTTTCGTCTCTAAAAGCACCATCGCCAGTAAAATAATGTTGATCATAAGCTGAGAAATAAGTATCCTTATAACGTTGATGATTCCCCCATATGGTACGTGCCATTGATGGCCATGGGAATTTTATACATAGACGACCTTCTACGGAGTTTCCTTGAATTTCTACCCCGTTTTCATCCATTAACACGGGTTGAATTCCTATAAACGGTAGCGTTGCAAACGTTGGTTTTCCTTCAAAACTATTTGGAATTGGAGAAATCATAATTCCTCCTGTCTCAGTTTGCCACCAAGTATCTACAATTTGGCATTTGTTTTTTCCAATATATTCATTGTACCATTGCCAAGCTTCTTCGTTAATGGGTTCTCCAACAGTTCCTAAAACTTTTAAGGACGATATATTATAAGGGTTTACAACTTCTAAGCCTTGTTTTGCTAATGCTCTGATTGCTGTTGGAGCTGTATAAAACTGTGTTACCTTATGTTTCTCAACAATAGACCAAAACCGCCCATAATCTGGGTAGCTTGGTACCCCCTCAAACATAACAGTAGTAGCTCCATTGAGTAGTGGTCCATATACAATATAACTATGTCCAGTAATCCAACCAATATCGGCAGTACACCAATACACATCGTTAGGTTTATATTGAAAAATATTTTTAAACGTATAAGCAGTATAAACCATATATCCTGCTGTGGTATGAACCATTCCTTTGGGTTGCCCAGTAGAACCCGATGTATATAATATAAATAACGGATCTTCAGCGTTCATTGTAGTGGCTTCACAACTTTCTGATGCAGCGTCTAAAAGCGGTTGTAACCAAAAATCTCTCCCTGATACCATCGAAATTTCAGCGTTTGTACGTTTGACAACAAGAACAGATTCTATTCCTTTACAATCTAAAAGTGCGGAGTCAACAATCGATTTTAAATCTATTGTTTTAGCACCTCGATAACCACCATCACTAGTAATAATCATTTTACAGTCGCAATCGTTGATACGTGAGGACAAAGCCGTTGCTGAAAATCCAGCAAAAACTACGGAGTGAATAGCTCCAATACGTGCGCATGCCAACACTGAAATTGCCAAATCTGGAATCATAGGTAAGTAAATACAAACTCTATCCCCTTTTTGAATACCTTTAGATTTCAAGACATTTGCAAATTGATTTACACGTTTATGTAATTCTGTGTATGAAATTGCCTCAGAAGGATCTTTCGGATTGTTTGGCTCAAATAAAATAGCCGTTTTATCGCCATTGGATTCTAAGTGTCGGTCAATACAATTTTCAGTAATATTGAGTTGAGCCCCTCCAAACCAATTGATTTTTGGAATTG
>Ga0233399_1000440_pt1 | contig 16203 bp, 17 predicted proteins | sample 43DmetaG_FD_182698 | JGI IMG/M metagenome (GOLD analysis project Ga0233399, IMG submission 182698) | Seawater microbial communities from Monterey Bay, California, United States - 43D | ecosystem: Environmental > Aquatic > Marine > Coastal | place: USA: California | collected 2016-11-08 | reverse complement strand
TAGATAAAATTGATTTATATTTTTTTTCGATTTTGCCGTAATTTATGAAATTTATCTTTAATTAAGAAAAATAAATAAAATTAGAAATTTATAAATTTATAAATTAAGTTTATAATGCCACCAAAACCTTGGGAAACATAATAAAATTAAGCTTAACCATTAATGAATTCTTTAGAAAATAATTAAGTATAAAATCTAGATTAAGATAATAATTCCAATGTAAAAATATGAATTAAAAGACAAATTAAATTTAATAGGATGCTAACCAATAAAATACTAATAATAATCTAAATAATTTAGGTAATAGATCACCATATGGTGGTTATGGATCATAATATGGTGGTGGATATGGATCATAATATGGTGGTGGTTATGGATCATCATATGGTGGAGGATATGGATCATCTTATGGAGGTGGTATGTATGGAGGTGGTATGTATGGAAGTGGTATGGGGATGTACGGAAGAGGAATGATGGGAAATCAAGATCCAAATAATCCATCTATGATGGATAAAAGTATGATGTTCTTGGATTCTTTTGGTTATCTTACAAATAGTTTATGTGAAGTAGCTCGGTAATATAGAATAATTATTAAGAAATTTGGAAATGAATGCTGAAGGATTAACAAAATTATATTAAAGTTTAAAAGGAATAATTGTAAAAAGTACAGTATTTAGTAAAGATTCAATAAAATAGATTATAAATATGATATTTAATGTGTTTAATTATGTAAAAGACTATTTTATAAATAAAATTGGATTTCTTAATAAATTAAGATTTGAAAATAAAATTAAATTTAAATAAATTATGATAAATTATTTGAAAAAAGTATTTTTGATATTATTTTTTGTGACTTTCTTATTTCAGCTTAACAATCAAGATGATTAGTTTAATGAATATTTTCAATGACTTTTTTAATTAATGTTTTAATAAAATTAAATTATAAATTTTAAATATATTTCAATTAAAACTATGTTAGATATTATCTGCGGCAAACTTATATACTTGTTAACATTGATTTTTTGACCCTAGACCTAAAAATTCAGCATGATCAAGCTCAAAATTGAGTAAGTGTTCCCCCCATTTAATTTCATCTTCAGCAAATATTCCATCATTATCACTCATCCACTAAATTATAAAATTTATTTACTCCTTTTTCTTTTTTTTCAAAAATGTATTTATTTGTTTCTTTAAATATTTCTGAGCTATGACTTTATAGCTTTTCACCGCCGATGCTAAAATACTTTTATATAATTATTTATTAATTTAAAATAATACTTTTATTTAATCTGAATTTGTCACAAAATTATTAAAATCTTAAATATTTTCTTAATTAAACTCTGTTAATGATTTTAATTCTACTCCTAATATTTTGGCTAAAGGCTCAATATACTATAATTCAATATTTCTTCTATTATATTCGCTTAAAAGAAATGATCCTCTAAAATATAAAATTTTACTTGTTTGGAGTACATATTGTTGTCAATGATTTTATATTCTATTCACCATTGAATTAATTTATGTATAAACGATAATCTATACCTGATAAACTATAGGCCAATATATCAGCTTTTTCTATTTTTTAGTTATATAGAAATTAAGGCAAAAATATTTAGATATATTTTGCTCTCTATTCTATAGTACTAGACCCTTCATTTATTATTGGAAATAGATATAATTATTAATCTTTCAAAGATGATTAAACATTTTAAAAATGCTTTAACCCAAATTACTCAAAATATCGTCTTTATATGTTAAACGAAAATACTAAACTGCTTTTCATATTTTATAAATATTTTTGTATTAAAATTTTAATAAATCATTATTTTATAAATTTAATTAAATGATTTGATAAATTCTTTTTTTTTAAATTCAAATTTAACTAAAGATTTATTCATAATTTAAAACCTAAAAAAAGATTTAAATTATATAACTTAATTAATATGGATTAAAATAGATAATCTCGCTTAAGTAAAACGTAATCATCTCCTTTGAAATACAAGGGAGGTAGATTTTCTAAATAACGATATTAAGATCGTGAAAACAAGCATATACCAGAAGTTGAAACGGTAATTTTATATAGATTTATAGGATTTATACGAAGTTGACGTTGAAGCCATGTAGAGAGCTAAATGGAATCAAAATTACAGCAAGTTTAACATTGACTAACTTTTACTCGAAAGAGTAATGATATTTTAAATTTTAAGGAAATTTACAACAATGACGATAATTCTTAGTTCAATTGGATCCCTCTTTATCATTATGATAATATATCATATGATAATTTCACACTTAAAGAATGGGCTCATAAACTCCCCCTTTCTGCAAGAGTATATTTTTTCTAAATTTTAAGGCTCTTTGCAAAGTTAATGATGAGCTTACTTATTAAAAATGTGAAGTTAAAAGTTTTGAAGCTTAAAAAGAAAGATTTTAAGTAGTATTTGATGACAAGTAAACAAAATCCCTTAAAAGAATTTTTATTTGTTTTGACATTGAAGATCCAAGAAACTATGCAAATAGAGTAATTTTAAATTATTATAGGTTGCAGATGCTCATAAAAGAAGACGTTTCGCTGACAGTCTTATAAGATTTAGTTTTTATATTGAAAATATGCCAATTTCTGAAAAAATTTATCCTGATTCTAATTAGATTGATAGAATTAAATAAATGTCTATGAATAAAAAATGGAATTAAATAGATACACATTTTTTACTTTAAGAAGTTAAAAAAGGCTATGCTTAAACTTTAAACTATATTACATTTGAAAAATTCATGTAAGATGGTAATCTAGATATGTTACCACACAATCTTAATCTTCCTAAAAAAGCAGTTAAAGAAATTCCATATTTTGGATTTTGTGAGTTAGATGCAAAAAAAGGAGCTAAAGAGATTTAATCTTTAGGAAACAATCAATTTTTTTCTTAAGAACCCATGACTTATACAGAAATTTTTAAAGAACTTTGTTAAGTAATATTTATAAATAAAAGAATTCATTATTTGTAAAAGTCGAATCAGTAACTTGCATATAGGAAATCATTGGATTTTGTGAAGAAGCAAATAAATCAAAATTCTTTTTGACATCAATTGAACATAGTTGTAGATTGGAAGAATTTAAAAATATGTAAGATTTGAACATATAATAAAATATTCTAAATATAAAAATAAATTGGCCAAATTAGATTTTTAATTCAATTAAACAACAATTTGGTAGTATTCAAGGTGGATAATTTAGCATAAGTGAAAAAATTGAAGAATTTGAGCAAAGTAAAGTTAAGAAATTCTTAATGATGTTAAAAGTTATAATGTAAGATACTTTACTTAAATTAACAGAAAATAGTTACATATCATTTGTCGATTATATTAAAAATAGAGTTCCAAAACAAGTAAAATTTTTTAATTAATTAGACAATAATAGATGGAGTTGATACTGTTAAAAACACATATTATGATGGATCTACTTAAAATAAAGACCCTATTTTTGTAGTTGATATCTTAAAATCATTATAAACTAATGAATTCATTTATTCAAGTAACCCTTAATTTTATGCCACTACTATGATGCAAGTATTTGATAAGGCTGCAAATGACCTTTCCAAATTATAAAATTTAGAATGTAAAATCATTAATGAGATGGTTAAAAATAGTGATAGACTTGAAAAATATCTTAAAGTCCCTATTATTCCAAAAAAAGATCCAGAATCTGAATAAGGAGACAATCTTTGTAAAAAAATACAAAACCAAGAAAATGCATGGCTTTGGAAACTTAGAGAAGAATTGAAAGAATGCATTAATTAAGGAATTTTACCATTATAAGAATATTTATCGACTTTTGATATTTATAAAGATATTTTAGAAATCAACCCAATAGATTTCGCTGAATCTATGAATAATCCTGAAAAACCAAAGGATATAAATGAAATTAAATCTGAAATTACAAAAGTTTAGCTTAAAACTTAAGAAATATAAGTAAATTATATAAAATATAATAATAAATTTAATTAATATTAATAAATTTAATAAATATTAATATTTATTAATAGTAAAAACTACCTGAATAAATTTTAGTTTCTTGTTTCTTAATTTAATGTAAAGATCTTTAGCAAATGTTACTAGATAAATACAAATAAATTAATAAAAATTTAAAAGATGTGATAGCCAGAAGAGTTGTTAAATCAAATGATTCAGTTTATTCTTAAATTCTTGTTATATAACAAAAATTAAGAGAAAATCCAAAAGACATTGAGGAACTTACTGCACTTAAAGAGTATATGGCATCAGTTCCTTAAGAATTGGAAAAAATTTAGGAAGAAATTGATAAATGTGCATAAATTTATGAAGTTATGGAAGAATATCAATATAGTCTTAGCTCTGAAGAAATAAATAAAAGATGGGTTGTATTTAAAGGACCAAAAGACATCTAAGATTCAATTTCATCAAGAATGGATATATTAAACAGAGATGCTAAATCTTAATTAACTAATATGAAGCTTTAATAAGAAGAATTTAAGGACAATATTGACAATGTTGAGAAAATAATTAATGGTTTCCATCAATACAAAAATATAAATATGCATGAAGATGTTGCAAAAATGGCAAGAAATATTAACGATTAATTAAAAATGTATTAAGAATAATCAAAATTGTTTAACTCAAGAGAACTTTTATTTGAAGTTCCTGAAATTACTGATTATAGCATTCTAAATTAATTAGCTAAATAATTCTAACCATATTCTAATCTTTGGTTAATTACCTCAAATTGGTTTAAAAATCTTGATTCATGGTTAAACAATCAATGGGAAGACTTAGATGCTCCATCTGCAGAAAAATTCGTAGAAGACAGTGTTAGAACATTAGCTCAAACTGCAAGATTTTTCAAAGATAAAGATTTACCATAAATTTTAAAAATTGCTGATTAAGTAAAATAACAATTAGATGATTTCCGTCCAAAAGTACCTTTAATGGTTGCATTAAGAAAATAAGGAATGTAAGAAAGACATTGGACAGCAATTTCTGAAAAAATGAATAAAGAAGTGAAACCTGGACCTGGATTTAATTTCTAATAGGTTTTAGATATGGGCCTAATGTAATAAGTGTAATTTTGTATGGATATTGGTGAGAAAGCTGCCAAAGAATATTAAATTGAAACAATGTTACGTAGTATGAAAACAATATGGTCAGAAATTAATTTTGAATTGACTCAATTTAAAATTACGAGTGTAATAAAAAATTATGATGATATAAATTAAATCTTGGATGAACACATAGTGAATACTTAAACAATGTAGTTTTCTCCTTATAAAAAACCATTTGAAGAGGAAATTTTAGAATGGTATTCTTAAATCAAATTGGTGTCTGAAATTTTGGATGTTTGGTCAAAAACATAAGGATAATATATGTATTTATAACCAATTTTTGACTCAGCTGATATTATGAAATAATTACCAGGAGAAACTAAGAAATTCAAATTAGTTGATACAAATTGGAAAAGTTCTATCTAAATTGCAAAAATTGTTTAAAATGTACTAAAAGTTTGCTAAACTGATGGACTATTAGAGAGACTTACAGAATCTTGTGCAAATTTAGAAATTGTCTAAAAAGAGTTAAATAACTATTTAGAAAAAAAAAGAGAAAAATTTGCTAGATTTTATTTCTTATCTAATGATGATTTACTAGAAATCTTATCTTAAACTAAAGAACCAACTGCTGTTCAACCTCATTTAAAAAAAGTATGATATTTTAAAAATTAGGTTTTCGAAAATATTCATTAAGTTGAATTTGATCCAACAAAAAAAATAATAGCAATGTTTTCAGCAGAAAATGAGAAAATAGATTTTGTTAAATTTGTGAATCCAGTGGGTAAAAATGTAGAAGATTGGATGACAGAAGGTATATAAAATGAATATATTAAGTGGAAAACTAAATGAAAACGACAATAAGACATGTATTATTACATTCAGTTGAAGATTATGCTAAGTAACCACGTAAAGACTGGGTTAAAAGACACCCAGGTTAATGCGTATTAAATGGTTCTTAAGTGCATTGGACATTAGAAGTCGAAAATGCAATGAAAGATGGAGTAAAAGGAATTAAATAATATTGGGATAATACATTATAAAATTAATTAAAAGAATTGGTTATTTTAGTAAGAACAAAATTAAGTAAATAAGTCAAAGTTGCTATTAATGCATTAATTGTTATTGATGTGCATGCCAAAGATGTTGTTGAAAATCTATGGTAAAATGAAATTTCTTAACTTAATTCTTTTGAATGGATATCTTAATTAAGATATTACTGGGAAGAAGATACTTGTAAAGTTAAAAATGTTTAAACTATATTCCCATATGGATGTGAATATCTTGGTAATACTATGAGATTAGTCATCACTCCATTAACTGATAAATGTTATATGACTTTAATGGGAGCCCTTAAATTAAATTTAGGAGGAGCACCTGCTGGCCCAGCAGGAACAGGGAAAACAGAATCTACAAAGGATTTGGCTAAAGCTGTAGCAATTTAATGTGTGGTGTTCAATTGTTCAGATTAAATGGACTATATAATGGTAGGAAAATTCTTTAAAGGGCTTGCTGCAAGTGGAGCTTGGTGTTGTTTCGATGAATTTAATCGTATTAATATTGAAGTTTTATCTGTTATAGCTCAATAATTATTGATTTTATTTGGTGGAAAATCAGAGGGTTTAGATAGAATTGAAAATTTTGAAGGATCTGATATTAGATTAATTGACACATTCTGTGTGTTTATTACTATGAATCCAGGTTATGCTGGTAGATCTGAATTACCCGATAATTTAAAAGCATTATTTAGAAATATGGCTATGATGGTTCCTGATTATGCTATGATTGGGGAAATTATGTTTTATTCATTCGGATTCGATACTGGTAGAGATTTGGCTAGAAAAATGGTGTCAACTTTCAATCTTAGTTCTAAATAATTGTCATCTTAAGATCATTATGATTATGGTATGAGAGCTGTTAGATCTGTTATTAATGCTGCTGGTTTATTAAAAGCTTCAGAACCTGATATGAACGAAGATCAGTTGCTATTAAGAGCTTTAAGAGATGTTAATGTTCCTAAATTCTTAAAAGACGATTTGCCATTATTCGAAAATATTATTTGCGATATTTTCCCAGGATTAGAAAGACCTTAAGTAAATTATGGAAATTTACAAGATGCAATTGAAAAATCTTGTGTAAAATTAAATTTATAATGTACTCCAGTATTTTTAGCAAAAATATTTGAATTATATGATACAATATAAGTTAGACATGGTCTTATGTTAGTAGGACCTACAGGAGGTGGTAAATCTTGCAATTGGAAGGTATTATAATAATCAATTTCTTATTTGGCAGCTAATGAGCCAAATACTGTATATACTAAAATAATATCTCACATTTTAAATCCAAAATCAATAAGAATGGGACAACTATATGGAGAATTTAATGATATGACAAGAGAATGGACTGATGGTATCTTAGCTTATATGGTAAGAGAAGCAATTAAGGATTTATCTGAAGAAAAGCATTGGATTTTATTCGATGGGCCTGTAGATGCCATTTGGATTGAATCCATGAATACTGTATTAGATGATAATAAGAAATTATGTTTAAATTCAGGTTAAATTCTAACATTAACCCCATATATGACTATGATTTTTGAAGTTGAAGATTTAGCTGTTGCATCTCCTGCTACTGTCAGTAGATGTGGTATGGTTTATATGGAACCTGTTGCTTTAGGAACATAACCTTTGATTGATAGTTGGTATAATACAGTTCCAAAACAATTTTAAGTGAAAAAAACATTTTTACCATCAATTAAATAAATAATTGAGATTTATGTTTTTAAATGCTTAGAATTTGTAAGAAAAAATTGTAAAGAATTAGTATAAACAATATCTAATAATCTAGTTTAAAATATATATATTTTTAGGCCTAATCTATGATGAGAATTATAAATTGCTTCTTTGAACCTTATATTGAAACAGAAACTAATAAAGTATAACCTGAATAACTTGAATTATTAGAATAAAATTTAGAATCTTTAATAATATATGCTATTATTTGGTCTATTGGGTGTACAACTGATTATGATGGAAGAAAAAAATTCAGTGATTTCTTAAAAGAACTGATGCTCGAAAATAAGTATAATTTTAAATTTATTAATTTAATATTTATAGATCAAAAATATAATTCACTGATATGGTTTATGAATATAATTTCAATTAAGAAACTTAAAAATTCTATAATTGGACAGATAATTTGAGTGGATTTGAAATTCCAAATGGATCTGTTTATTATGAAATAATGGTGCCAACCCCAGATTCAGAAAGAAATATATTTTTAATGAAATTATTATTAACACATGATTACCACGTTCTATCTGTAGGACCAACTGGTACAGGTAAATCATAAAATGCTTATGATATGTTAGGAACTAAAGTAAATTTATAAATATTATTAGTTAGGAGAAGTTTTCTAATATGTAAGTATTACATTTTCTGCATAAACTACTGCAAATTAAACTTAAGATACTATAGATTCAAAAATTGATAAAAGAAGAAGAGGAATTTATGGACCACCATTATAAAAAAAAATGATTATATTTGTTGATGACTTAAATATGCCTAAAAAAGAAGAATATGGTGCTCAACCTCCAATTGAAATTTTAAGATAATTTTTGGATTATAAAGGATGGTATAATAGAAAAGAACTTGTTTTCAGATAATTTGAAGATATGATAATGTTTTGTGCAATGGGACCACCAGGAGGTGGTAAATCAATAATTACATCTAGAATGGTTCGTCATTTCAATCTTCTAGCATATACTGAATTAGATGATGGTTCAATTAAATCAATATTTAATAATTTGATGAAATATTTCTTTAAATCCTTCAATGATGGCATAAAAGTATTATATAATAATATAAAAGGATGTTATTCCTTTGTTAATAGATTAAGTTTTAGAAGTATATGAAAAAGTTAGAAATGAATTATTACCAACACCTTCCAAATCTCATTATACTTTCAATCTTAGAGATATTTCTAAAGTATTTTAAGGAATTTGTTTAGCCACTCCAAAAGTTATTGTTGAATCAGTATTTTTTATTATAATTAGTGTGATTTAGTAAGATTATGGTATCACGAAAATATGAGAGTATTCCATGATAGACTTGTAGATGATACTGATAGAGTATATTTCAAATAGCTTTTAAAAAATCAATTTGAAGTTTTCGGTTTAAAAGATGAAGAAATTTTAAATTCTGAAAGAATATTATTTGGCGATTTCTACGATGGTAAAGATTGTGAACCAAGATTTTATAGATAATTTAGTGAAAGTGAAGTCTTAATATCAAAATTATATGAATTTTAAGATGAATTTAATTAAGAATCTGGTAAAAGTGCAGTGAATTTGATATTATTTTTGGATGCATGTGAACATATAACAAGAATAACACGTATATTAAGACAACCAATGGGAAATGCATTACTTTTAGGAGTAGGTGGTAGTGGTAGACAAAGTTTGAGTAGAATAGCTTGTTTTATTGCAAATTAGAGAATTTTCTAAATCGAAGTTACAAAAAGTTATAATATGAAGTAAAATTATTTAAATTAAGATCATGGAGAGAAGACATAAAGACATTATTAATGATGGCTGGTGTTGAAAATAGACCAATTACATTCTTATTTGTTGATACTTAAATTATTTATGAATAATTCTTAGAAGACATAAATAAGTATCATTAATAATATATTTAGTATTCTAAATTCAGGAGATATTACAAATTTATATGCTGATAAGGAATTAGAAGAAATTACTTCTGCATGTAAATCAGACTGTATGAATAAGGGATTACCTCCTAATAAAATGAATATATTCTCAGTATATTTAGGAAGAGTTAAAAAAAATATTCATATTGTTATATGTATGTCACCTATAGGTGGATCATTCACAACAAGATTAAGAATGTTCCCTAGTTTGGTCAATTGTTGCACATTAGATTGGTTCTGTGAATGGCCTGAAGAAGCTCTTTTGGGTGTCGGAAAAGGTCAAATTTTAGAAGAGGCATAAGCTCATGGAATTGAAGCTGAATTGCCTCTATTATGTGAAATGTTTAAAAGAATTCATAAATCAGTTGAGAAAACTACAATTTAATTTAAAGATGAACTAAGAAGAGTTACCCATGTTACTCCAAAAAGTTTCTTGGAATAATTAGTGCTGTATAAACAAATTCTTAAAGAGAAAAAAGCAGAATTAAAAATGAGTGTATAACGTCTTAAAAATGGTCTTGATAAACTTGAATAAGCAAATATTGAAGTGGCAAATATGTAAATTATGCTTACTGAAAAATAACCTAAATTAGTGTTAGCATCTGAAGAGACTGAAAAAATGTTAGCAATAATAAGTGTTGATAAGAAAGATGCAGATGAGAAATAAATAGTAGTTAGTTAGGAAGAAGCAGAAGCTACTAAATAAACACTTGAAGCTTAGAAAATTGCAGATCATTGTGAATAATCTGTATCTAAAGCTAATGCTGAGCTTGTTGAAATTATCAAAAAAGTCGATTAGTTAAATGAAACACATATTTCTGAAGTTAGAGGTACTAATGTGCCTTCAAAACCAATGGTGGTCATTTTAGGAGGATTAGTCATTATGAATCTTGATTATATTAGGGATGAAAAAAAAGGTAAAATCATCACAAAAGCTGACCCAGATAATCCATATGGTAAAAAATAAAATGATTATTTCGCAACTGCTAAATAATATTTACTTAATGAACCTAAAGTTTTACTCTATAATTTAAAAAATTATAAAAAAGAATTAATTAATCCAGCTTTAATTACTATGTTAGAAAAAGAAATTATCCCAAATTCAGATTTTACATCCGAAAGATCTAAGGATTGTTCTTTGGCTATTAGTTTTATATTTTTGTGGATTAATGCTATGTACACTTTTTTCAAAGTATTTTTATTATAAAATATAGGTATTTACAGAAACATAACCTTTAAGAGACGAATTATAAAGAGTTTAGGTAATAGTTGCTGAAAAAACAAAAGAATTAAAAATCAAAAAAGACCTTTTAGAAGCTATAAATAAAAAACTTTAAGATTTAGAGACTTAATTAAATGAAAAAGTAAATTATAAGAAACAATTAAACGATGATATTTAAGAATGTATAGTGAAATTAGAACGTGCTTAAAAATTAGTTTCAGGACTATCTGACGAGTAAAAACGTTGGGGATCAGAAATTATAATTATGGAAAAAAATGGTGAAAGCTTTACAGCTAATTCTTTGATTGCAGCTGGTATGGTATCTTATGCTGGACCATTTACATCTGTATATAGATAAAGACTTGAAACTTCATGGAATTAATCATTAGAAGAATTAGGTCTAATTCATACACCAAATTGTGCAATGAGGGATTTCTTAGGAGTTCCTGTAGTAATTTAATCTTGGAATATATTCGGATTGCCAAAAGATGACACAAGTACCGAAAATGGAATTATTATTGATAAATCAAGAAGATTCTCACTTATGATTGACCCTTAAAATTAAGCAAATAAATTTATTAAAAACTGGGGTAAAGATAGAACTGAAGGAATTGAAGTTATCAAAAATTCAGATCCTAATATAATGAGAGTAATTGAAAAAGCTATTTAATTTGGTCAATGGGTCTTATTAGAAAATGTATAATAAGAATTAGATGCTTCTTTAGAGCCTATTCTTTAATAAGATATAAAGAGATAAGGATCATCCTGTACTATAAATATTGGAGATAAAACTTTGAATTATGATGAGAGATTCAAAATATTTTTGACTACTACAATTAGTAATCCTAGTTACTCACCTGAAACAAGTGTCAAAGTAACAATTATCAATTTTGCTATTACACCCTCTGGATTAGAAGAATAAATGTTAGCTTAAATTGTTGCTATTGAAAATCCATAATTAGAATTTAAAAAAAGTGAAATTGTTAAAAGAAATGCTGCTGATAGAAAAGAATTACTTAAAATTGAAGATTCCATTTTAAAATCTTTGAGTGAAATTACTGATATTAATGACATGTTGAAAGATGAAACTATGATTGATTAATTAGCTAATTCTAAAAAGTTTGCTTTAGAAATTAATCAAAGAGTTGCAGAATCAAAAATCACAGAAAAAGAGATCGATATTGCTAGAGAAAGTAAATTATTTATAAAATAATTTATTAATAAATTGAACATAATTTGTTTAAATTTTAAAGCATAAAAAATTATTAAATAAGTTAAATTAATAATTTATATTTATAATTAAATAATTAGGTTTTAGACCAGTAGCATTTAGAGCTAGTCTTTTATTCTTCTGTATTTTAGATCTTTCAAATATTGATCCTATGTACCAATATTCATTATAATGGTATATAAAACTATTTTAAAATGGTGTATAAAATTCTCCTACTAGTAATGAGCATGATTAAAGACTTCTTAATTTAAATAATTATTTCACTTATAGTCTATATGAAAACGTTTGTAGATCATTATTTGAAAAGCATAAATTATTATTTTCTTTCTTACTCTGCAATAAAATATTATCATCAAGTGGTTAAATGAGAGAAAATGAATGGAAATATATTCTTATGGGACCAAGTGGTGATCTAGGAATGGAATAAAACCCTACAAATTGGATAGCAGAAACAAGTTGGACTGATATTTATAAAAATTTTGCTGGTTTAGCCTAACAACCTGGTTTCGAAAATATTAAATAACATTTCTTAACAAATCCAAATTAATATAAAGCAATTTATGATTCTCTTAATGCTCATGAAGAGAAATTACCTGAACCTTTTGAGACAAATTTAGATTAATTCTAAAAATTATTAGTTTTGAAATGTTTAAGACCTGATAAATTAATCCCAGGAATATAAAATTATATAGCTTAAAACTTAGGAAAAGAGTATATAATATCACCTAGTTTTGATCTTTCAAAATGCTATAGAGATTCAGCAATTGAGACCCCATTAATTTTTGTATTAAGTGCAGGATCTGATCCAGTTTCTGATTTTAAAAGATTTGCTGAAGAGTAAGGTATGACTAAACGTTTCTAATCCATAAGTCTTGGTTAAGGTCAAGGACCAAAAGCTGAAAAAATGATTAAAGAAGAATAATAAAAAGGTGGTTGGGTACTATTATAAAACTGTCATTTAGCTATATCATGGGCTCCAGTTTTAGAAAAATTAGTCGAAGAATTAAGTGATTAATTACATAGAGATTTTAGACTTTGGATAACATCCATGCCTGACTTAAGATTCCCAATTTCTGTATTATAAAATTCGGTTAAAATGACTTTGGAACCACCCAAAGGACTTAGAGCTAATTTATTAAGATCTTACTAGAATTTAGATGATAAAGATTTAAATAATTGCAAGAATCCTGAAGCATATAAAAAATTACTATTTGGTTTCTGTTTATTCCATGCTATTATTTAAGATCGTCGTAAATTTGGACCCATAGGTTGGAATGTTCCTTATGACTTTACAACTGAAGATTTGACAGTATGCAAAAGATAATTGAAAATATTCTTAGATGAATATGATGAAATTCCTTATAAAGTCATAAATTACCTAGGAAGTGATATTAATTACGGTGGTAGAGTAACTAATGATAAAGATGTTCTTTTAATAAGATAAATTTTATAAACTTATATCAGACCAGAAGTATATATTTTATATAATTAAGGCATTAGAAGATAAGTATTCTTATTCAGCATCAGGAATCTATTACTCACCCCCTGCTGATGATTAATAATCTTATATAAGATATATTGAATAATTACCTTTGAATCCATCTCCAGAAGCATTTGGTTTACATGATAATGCTGAAATTACAAATTCATAAAATGAAACTAGAGAACTTTTAGAAACTATTTTATCAGTTTAACCAAGAGAGAGTAGCGGTGCTGGAAAATCAAGAGAAGAAATAATTGAAGAGATTTTAATTTTTGTTTAATAAAGGACTCCACCCGTTTATGACGCAGAAGATATATTCAAAAAATATCCAACAACATATGCTGAATCAATGAATACTGTTTTAATTTAAGAGTGTATTCGTTATAATGGTGTGTTGGCAATAATGGTATCATCATTAATTTTGCTTAAAAAAGCTTTAAAAGGAACTATAGTTATGTCTGAAGAATTAGAAAATATTGCAAATAGTCTTTATAGTAATTAAATTCCCAAAGCTTGGGATGAAAAATCATTCTTATCTCTTAAGCCTTTGGCTTCTTGGATTGAAGATTTGAATGCAAGAATTGGTTTTATAAATAAATGGATTGAAAATGGCACTCCAAATTATTACTGGTTTTCAGGATTCTTTTTCCCATAAGTATATTTAATGTTAATTTTAGGCATTTGTGACTGGTGTTATGTAAAATTATGCAAGAAAATACACAATAGCAATTGATTAGATTGGATTTGATTTTAAATTTTTAGATCATCTTAATCACCATGATATTAAATAGAAACCAGATGATGGCTGTTATATTTATGGTTTATTCTTTGAAGGGGCACGTTGGGATGAAAAAACTCATTTAATAGGAGACTCAAACCCAAAAGAATTGTTTTCAGACTGTCCTACTATGTAATTAGTTCCTATAATCACACTTTAAAAAAAGAAACCTGATACTTTAATTTATCAATGTCCATTATATAAAGTTGTAAGCAGAAGAGGTAATTTGAGTACCACAGGCCATTGCACAAATTTTGTTATGTTTATTGAAGTACCTACAAACTAAAAAGAATATGTTTGGATTAAAGCAGGAGTTGCTTTATTTTTATCATTAAGATATTGATTTATATTTTAATAAAATTTAGTATAATTTATATTTATAATTTATATTAAATTATTATAAAATTATAAGGGAAATTCTAAAATTTAGCGTAAAAAATAATATGTAGGCTTTAAAATTTTTGATTGAATAAAAAATAATTCATGGATTAAATAGCTAAAAGAAAAGTATCTCAAGAGATAAATGATAAAGAACCGTCCTTAGAAAAATAGAAAAAAATAGAAGATAATATATCTGAGAATGATGAATCATTTAAACCTAATGATATAACTGAATCATCATCTGAAAACGAAGAGTAAGTTTCTTCAAAACATTCATCGATTGATATCAAAAAATATAAAGAATTTTGCTTATAAAATCCATAATTTGAAAAAGAAGTTGAAAATGACATATAAAAATCGAATGAATCATAGAATGAACATAATTAATAATAAATTGAACAAAAAAATGATGAAAATATAAAAGAAAAAAATGAAGAATTAAACATTTAATAAAATTAGGAATTTGCTATTGATTAAAATTAGGAAATCTAAAATAAAACTGACACTACTTGTAAAATAATAAATAATGTAAAATCATAAATATAATAAAGTAGGATAAAGATGATACATAATTTGAAATAATTTAAAAATAAAAAGAGTAATGTTAAGATTAGAAAGATGAAAAATGTTAGGATTTGGAAAAAAATCAAGATTAGTGCTTGAATAATCAATAAAATAGTAATATTTTATAATCCATATTTTAATATAAATTTTAGGCATTTAGCTTGAATAGTAGAAAAATCAATTAGATTAATAGAAAGAGACTTAAATTGAATAAAAAATTATTATAAATTCTGAAGAAAATAATGAGGTTTAAGAATAAGATTAGATTAAAATTTAGATTTCAATCAATGATGCAGCTAAATGTCAATAAGAATTGAAAAATTGATTAATATTACCAATATTTTAATATGAAATTTATATCAAATTATATTTTAGTTCTTATCTTTATATAATTATATTCATTTAAAAATTTAATTAAAATATTCTAAAAAAGTTTAAAGATTATATTTTGATATTCAATTTTTAATTTTCAAAATGCTTTTATTATTATCATCTTTAATTACACTTTTATTATTATCATCTTTAATTACACTTTTATTATTAGCATCTTTAATTAAACTTTTATTATTAGCATCTTTAATGACGCTTTTATTATTAGCATCTTTAATGACGCTTTTATTATTATCATCTTTAATAACGCTTTTATTATTAGCATCTTTGATTACGCTTTTGTTATTATCATCTATGATTACGCTTTTGTTATTATCATCTTTGATTACGCTTTTATTAGGATCATTAGTATTTCCTAAATCAGTGATTATT
>Ga0233399_1000435_pt1 | contig 16381 bp, 10 predicted proteins | sample 43DmetaG_FD_182698 | JGI IMG/M metagenome (GOLD analysis project Ga0233399, IMG submission 182698) | Seawater microbial communities from Monterey Bay, California, United States - 43D | ecosystem: Environmental > Aquatic > Marine > Coastal | place: USA: California | collected 2016-11-08 | reverse complement strand
GCTCGATCGAGAGAAATATTCAGTTCCCTTAACACTTTATTTAATCTAATAATTTCAGCCATAAATTGCCTTTGATATTTTTAACAGTATTTCTTACGCGTACTCTTGTGGTAATCCGTTGTTTCAGGGCACCAATATAATTAAAATTTTACTCTTCGAATTCTTCTTTAAGAATACGAACTACATCTTCTATGGTTTCTACTTCTAAATCCGTACGCTTAACTAGATCATCAATCTCTTGTTCGAGGATGCTTTTTGCAGTGTCTAAACCTGCTTTTGCAAATTCTTCAATGATCCATGCTTCAATTTCATCAGAGAATTCAGAAAGCTCTACGTCTTCTTCAACACCTTCTCTAAATACGTCTATTTCATAACCCGTCAAACGACCGGCTAAACGAATGTTGTGACCTCCTCTACCAATTGCTTTACTCACTTCTTCTGGTTTTAAAATCACCTCAGCACGTTTTGCTTCTTCATTAATTTTGATTGAAGTTACTCTTGCTGGACTCAATGCTCTAGTGATGTATAACTGGAGATTGGTGGTATAATTGATCACATCAATATTTTCATTACCAAGCTCACGTACTATTCCGTGGATTCGAGATCCTTTCATACCAACACAGGCTCCTACGGGATCAATTCGATCATCATAAGAATCTACTGCTACTTTGGCTTTTTCACCTGGGATTCGTACCACATTTTTTACAGAAATAAGTCCATCAAAAACTTCGGGGATTTCTTGTTCGAATAGTTTTTCAAGAAAAATAGGCGCTGTTCTAGAAAATACAATAGAGGGTTTGTTTCCTTTTAAATCAACGCTTTCAATAATTCCTCGAACATTTTCGCCTTTTCTGAAAAAATCAGATGGAATTTGTTTGTCTTTAGGAAGAATCAATTCATTGCCTTCATCGTCTAATAAAATGACCGCACGGTGACGAATATGGTGCACTTCTGCTGTATATATTTCTCCTACTAAGTCTTTAAAGTGCTTATAAATATTTGTATTATCGTGTTCATGAATTTTAGAAATTAAGTTCTGACGCAATGCTAAAATTGAACGGCGTCCCAAATCAATTAACTTCACTTCTTCAGAAACATCTTCTCCAACTTCAAAATCGGGTTCAATTTTTCGAGCATCTGATAAAGAAATTTCTTGATTTTCTTCTTCAACCTCTCCATCTGCGACTACCACTCTATTTCGCCATATTTCTAAATCCCCTTTATCTGGGTTAATAATGATATCAAAATTATCATCATCACCAAACTTCTTTTTTAATGTATTTCTAAATACATCTTCTAGGATAGACATTAAGGTAACTCTATCAATTAGCTTTTCATCTTTAAATTCTGAAAACGAATCAATTAACGCTAAATTTTCCATAATTTTAGTCTTGTATTAAAATAATATTTTCACTTTTGCTTCTCTTATATCTGTGTACGGAAGGATTGCTTTTTTCTGAACTGTGACCTTGCCTTTTCCGATAGGTTTTGGTTCTCTTGCTTTCCATTCAAGTACAATATCTTCTTTGTTTGCCGCGGTTAATACGGCTACAATATTTTGATTTTCTACGGCCTTAACTTCTAAAGTTCTACCGATATGTTTTTGGTATTGTCGTGGGTGTGACAGTGGTGTGGTTGCCCCTGAAGATGAAACTTCTAGTGCAAAATCATGTTCGTCCCTGTCTAAATTGTGTTCGATACCTCGGCTAACAAACATACAGTCTTCTACAAGAACACCCTTGTCGCCATCAATCACGATTCTGATTTTATTACCTTCGAGAATATCAAAGTCAATCAAAAACAAATCTTGTCTTTGTGCTAAGCAATCCTCTAATAATTCTTTTACTATATCTCTAAACATTTGGTATAAAAAGAGGGGACTTTATGTCCCCTCGCTTTTTCATTTATCATTCTATGCGGCAAATATACGACATAAAAATTGAATTTAACAAGTGTTTATACTTGTTTTAGTTGGCCCACTAGGGCTCGAACCTAGACTCTTTGGTACCAAAAACCAACGTGTTGCCAGTTACACCATAGGCCAATCTCTTAATGAGGGTGCAAATTTATAATAAAGTTTTGTTTAGGCAAACATTTTTAAATTTATTTGTTGTTGAATTTTTGGTTTGTAAATTTAATCTAGTTTGTATTTATTGTGTTAAATCTTATAAAACCATTAAAACCCCATTTTCTGGCAAAGTAGAGTTTTCCATAAAAAAATCGGATATATGAATACAGGGCCTGTGTTTTGAATGATCCCTTTTGTAAATTAAAAATTATTAAGCTTTACTTAAAAGTTTTTAAACGTTGCATATTTATTACTAAATTCGCTTCGAACTTAATTTTATACCATGGCGAATTTTAATTTTAAAAAATGGAACCTCATCTTAGGATGGCTTGCCTTTTTAATCGCATTCATCACGTACAGCCTCACTGTTGAACCTACGGTTAGTTTTTGGGATGCTGGTGAGTATATTTTAACCTCTTCTAAACTACAAGTAGGACACCCGCCTGGAGCACCCTTTTTTCAAATGATGGGGGCGTTCTTTTCAATTTTTGCTTCCGAGCCGAGCCAAATCGGACTTATGATTAATATGATGAGTGCTACCGCCAGTGCCTTCACGATTTTATTTATGTTTTGGTCGATTGTTTTACTCATTAAACAAGTCGTTAAAATAGATGGTGAGTCCTCAAAGTCTCAAAACACCGCTATTTTAGGTGCTGCTTTTGTGGGGAGTTTAGCCTTTGCATTTACCGACTCCTTTTGGTTCAGCGCCGTTGAAACAGAGGTCTATGCCATGGCCACATTAATTATGGCGGTTTTGTTTTATCTGGGATTACGTTGGGGAAATGACATGTTTACCCCTAAAGGCAACAAATGGTTGATCCTGATTTCATTTGTGGTTGGGCTTTCTTTTGGTGTACACTTTATGGGGCTCTTAACGATTCCGGCAATTGGACTGATCTATTATTTTAAAAATTACAAAACTGTCACTCCCAAAAATTTTATATTGGCAAATCTGGCAGGTATCGCTATTTTATTATTTGTCTTTAAGCTTCTTGCGCCTAATATCCTTAGATTCTTTAGTGCTTTAGAAATCTTTTTTGTGAACTCAGTAGGGTTGCCGTTTAATTCAGGGTCTATCATTGCGCTTCTTTTATTGGTTGGATTTATTTTTTGGGGATTAAACTACACTCGAAAAAAAAGCTACGTTCACCTCAATACTGGATTGCTCTGTATAACATTTATTATTATCGGCTTTTCATCTTGGTTGATGCTTCCGATTCGAGCCAATGCCAATGTGACCGTAAATGAAAACAACCCCTCTAGTGCTCGAGAACTCCTCGCCTATTACAACTTGGAACAGTACCCAAAAACACATTTGTTTTATGGTCCACAATTTACAGATCAGTATGTGGGATTAGATGAAAATCAACCTTATATTGATGACAAGCCAAAATATGAAAAAGACGAAAAATCAGGAACTTATGTGATTGTCAACGACTATAAAGATGGCTTGCAAAACTACAATTCAGAGCATGCATCTTTATTGCCAAGAATGTGGAGCTCAGAACATGCAGAAAATTATATGAAGTATTCTGGATTTTTAGAGTTTTCTATCAAATCGGAATATCAGATGCAAAACGAATTGCGTTCGTTAGTAAATAGTTTTAAGGATTCTGTGATTAAGGGAGAGGTCGATTATGAAGATTTTAATAATTTCCTTAAGCAGTATGGACGTTATATTGACATTCAAAAACCCTCTTTACTAGATAATATCTATTACCTTTTTGATTATCAAATTGGGTATATGTATTGGCGTTATTTTATGTGGAATTTTACCGGACGCCAAGACGATGTTCAAGGTCGGCTTGATCTTCACGGCAATTGGATCAGTGGAATTAATGTTGTAGATTCTTACATTTTAGGCGTTTCTCAAGACAATCTTCCTAGTGATGTATTAAACAATAGGGCTCGAAACACTTATTATTTTTTACCGCTTTTATTAGGACTTAATGGATTGTTTTTTCTGTTTAACAGAAACAAAAAACTCTTTTGGACCATGCTAGTGTTTTTCTTATTTACAGGAATTGCCATACAGGTTTATACCAATGTACGTCCGTTTGAACCTCGTGAACGTGATTATTCGTTGGTGGGCTCCTTTTACGTATTTGCACTCTGGATTGGGTTTGGTGTTTTTGCGATCTATGAAAAATTAAGAACATATTCTAAGACCACTTTGTTGGCGCCAATCGTTAGTTTGGTGTGTTTGATTGTTGTTCCTGGGATTCTGATAAGTCAGAACTGGGATGACCACGACCGATCAGGACGAGAAACAGCCCATGCAATGGCTGTACAATACTTAGAAGCCTGTGACCCAAATGCAATTATTTTTACCATCGGAGACAATGACACCTTCCCACTTTGGTACGCCCAAGAAATTGAAGGTATTCGTAGAGATGTGCGTGTGGTATGTACAAGTTTATTAAGTGTCGATTGGTACATTGACCAGATGAAACGAAAGGCATATGACAGTGACCCTATTCCATCAAGTTTGACACACGATCAATACAAATGGGGTACGAGAGATTACATCATTAAAGAAGTCATAACCAAAGACACTTTAGATCTTGATCAGTTTTTAGGATTTATCACAAATGACGATCCTAGAACCAAGTACAAACATATTCTTGATCAACAAGGCTATGACACCAGTGGCCAACGCAGGCAAGATCTAAATTCCAATTACCTTCCCACAGAGCACGTTAGAATTCCGGTTGACAAAGAATCGGTTCTAAAAAACGGAATTGTAAAAGCCAAAGACTCTGCTTCAATTGTGCCATATATTGATATTAGAATTAAAGGATCTGCGATTTATAAAAACCGCTTATTGATGTTGGATATCATCGCCAATAACAACTGGGAACGCCCCATCTATTTTAGTGGTGGAGCCTTTGGAGATGACGACTATATTTGGATGAAAGATTATTTGCAACTCGATGGTTTGGTCTATAAATTAGTTCCTATAAAAACAGCAATAGAAGATGGAAACCCCTTTGATATGGGCCGTATCGATGCGGATAAAATGTACGATATGGTTACGAATTGGGATTGGGGAAATAGCGGAGATCCCTCTGTATATCATGATATTGAAACGCGGAAAAACAGTTTAACCTACCGCGGAAACTTAGCACGACTAATAGAAGTTTTAATACAAAATGGTGACTTTGAAAAAGCAGAGGAAATAGCCGATTTGGCCATGGAAAAAATGCCAGTTGATCTCTTTGGATTCTATACTCTACTAGAACCTTATATTGGGGCTTATTATGAATTGGAAGCAACCGAAAAAGCGCGAAAATTATATAGAAACGTCAGCACAAAATATCAAGAGAGCTTAACATATTACAGCACACTTTCTGAATACAATCAATCGCAATACATTCAAGCTATTTACACAGATATTGAGCGCTACAGAAGCCTAGTCGATGTCACTGTACTCTATGAAACAGAGGCGTTTATAAAAACTGAAATGGAAAAATTTAATGGTTATCTTAGATTGTTTACAGGAGAATTAGAAGGTGATGAACAAGAAGCTCAATTAGAAGATAAAATCGAGGAGCTCCCTTAAGCGTTAAGGTAAGAAGTATAAAAATTATACATACTCTTGAATTCGACCAATGATTGTGTTGGCGTCTAGTTCTCCACTTTGGCGCCATTTCATATCGCCTGATTTGTAAATGATAAGTGTTGGCAATCCTTTTATTCGAAGTGCTTCCGCGAGGTCTTGATTCTTTTCAACGTCAATTTTTATCACACGGGCTTTGTCTCCCATGGCAGCTGCAACGTCTCTAAGAACGTCATACATTGCTTCAGATTCGTCACTCCACTCTGTAAAAAACTCGAACAGTACTGGAATTTCAACATCTATTAACTCTCCAAATTTTGACATAACATGGTAATTTTTGCATCAAACTTCAATGAAAAATGATACTTATTTTATATCCACATACTATAAATGTAAGTATTATTTTGGGGTAAATATAACATTTTCTAGGTTTTAAGTGTTATTTAACCTTTTTTTAAGCGTTATAACGGATATTTCAGGCCAAATCCCAACACGTCCTGGGAACGCTAAAAACCCAAAACCACGGTTCACATTTATGTACTGACCCGCTTTTTCGTAGATGCCAGCCCAGTATTTGTAACGCCATTTAATAGGACTCCATTTAATAAGCCCAGGAATCTCAATACCAAACTGCATTCCATGGGTATGACCGCTTAACGTTAGGTGGTAATGGTTTGGATCTTTTATAACTTCATACTGCCAATGAGAAGGGTCATGACTCAAAAGAATTTTGAAATCATTTGGCTTCACTTTGGATGATGCAAGGATTAAATCGCCCTTTTGCTTAAATCCTTTCCCCCAATTTTCAACCCCGAGAATTGCCAAACGAGCGCCTTCTTTTTCGATAAACCGACTTTCATTTCTCAATAAATCAAAACCCATATCGTGTTGAATATCCAACAACTCCTGAAAGTTTTCTGCTTTTGCTTCGTCTGATGGCCATCGTGTATAATCGCCATAATCATGATTTCCTAAAACAGAGAATATTCCATCTTTTGCCTTTAATTTTGAAAAGGTCGATTTCCAAGGACGCATTTCTTTGGATTTACTGTTTACCATATCGCCAGTAAACATAATTACATCGGAAGCTTGTTCGTTCACAAGATTCACTGCATACTCGATTTTTGATTTACTGTCAAAACTGCCACTGTGAAGATCACTTATTTGTGTGAGCTGATACCCGTCAAAAGCAGCAGGTAAATCATCAAACTCTAATGTGTATTTTAACACTTTAAAATTATATTTCCCTTTGGTGATTCCGTAGAGAATCGAAACGAATGGGATAGCAGCAATCCCCAAGGCCAATTGCCCAATGAATTTACGTCGAGAACTAAAAAGTGCCGAGCTTTCATCTGATTTAGAAACAAAGTAATTAACTCCCGCTTCAAACAAACGAAAAACATCTTCACCAAACATAAAAACTAAGAGCACTAATTTAGGAACATAAACCAACACGAATACCGCAAATGCAAAATAAAATCCGGAATTGACTCCTGAACTTCGATCAAAAGTGTACCCTTGATAAATCAAATTTCCAAAAACTGCAATGGAAATCGCAATATATCCATAGGTCACCAATGGAGTTTTAACCACACTTCTAAAACTTTGAAGGGCATAAAAATCAAGAGCAAGTACAAGTATTATAAAGATTATTAATCGAATCATAACGCGTTAAATTCAATTACAAAAATAGAATAAAAGTTAATGATAATTGGGTTAATAATTTTATTTAACGATACTTTTAGATTTGCATATTTTTAGTATATTTCAAGTATATATTATTATAATCATTTTTAAATAAAATCCAATAAAATAAACTTCCCGTTATGAGCACAAAAAACAACAATTCAGCGTTAACAACCTTAGTCACCGTCTTCTTTTTTTGGGGGTTTATAGCAGCTTCTAATGGGGTTTTTATTCCATTTTGTAAAACCTATTTCAATATTGATCAATTTCAATCTCAACTTGTCGATTTTGCCTTTTATGGTGCTTATTATTTAGGGGCTCTGTTGCTCTTTGTCATCTCTAGCTCTGTAAAAAAAGACATTCTAAACAATTGGGGATACAAAAATGGGATTATATATGGACTCTTAATTTCGGCACTTGGTGCTTTGTTAATGTATCCCTTTGTAAACGGATCGCAACAAGGCGATACCTCAGTATTTTATTTGGTGTTATTAGCCCTTTTCATTGTAGGTCTTGGATTTTCGCTGCAACAAACAGCAGCGAATCCATTTGCAATTGCATTGGGCGAACCAGAAACGGGTTCACATCGACTTAATCTTGCCGGAGGCATCAACTCTTTTGGAACCACTATTGGACCTATTGTTATTGCGTTCATCATTTTTGGATCTACGCCACTATCAGGTGATGAACTGAACCAAATGATTCAAAATAATGAGATTAAACTAACCACAGTTCAATATTTATACCTAGGAGTAGGGACTTTATTTTTAGCAGCAGCAGCACTATTTCATTTTTCAAAAAAATTACCAAATACAAAAACAAATGAAGTATTTGAGCCTGCCAACAAAGCAAAAAATACGCTAATCGTATTAACAGTCGTAATTTTTGTATGTTTTGGATTAATTTTTAACACCTACATAGGGGGAGAAGCGCCAACGGAAGCACTTGAAAACAAACGTCTTTACTTACTTTTGATCGCTTTATTTGCAGTTATTATAAGTGTACTTTTTGCCAATACTCGCGCTTCAAAATCTGCTCAAGGATGGGGCGCAATGAAATACCCTCAGCTGGTTTTAGGGATGCTTGCAATCTTTATGTATGTGGGTGTCGAAGTGACTATCCAATCAAATCTTGGAGAACTCTTAAAATTTGTCTCTGATAAAATTAATAATCTAAACCCACTAGGCTTAAAAGTGATGAATGATGCTGAAATTGCTCCCTTTATTTCTTTGTATTGGGGCGGTATGATGATTGGCCGTTGGGTAGGTGCTATCACCGTCTTTAATCCAAGTAAAGGACTTAAAAAATGGTTACTCATTTTAGTGCCTTATGTTGCTTTTGGAGTGATTCTACTTGTTAATTTTGGAAGTTATTCTTCAACTGAAATTTTACTGTTTAGTATCTGTGTTGCTATTCAAATTGGTGGATTCTTTTTGGCAAAAGACAACCCTATTACAACCTTAAAACTATTTAGCACCTTAGGCGTTATTGGAGTACTTATCGGAATTTTTGCATCGGGTCAACTCGCATTATATGCCTTACTTTCAGGCGGCTTATTTTGCTCAATCATGTGGCCTTGTATTTTTTCATTAAGTATTTCTGGATTGGGAAAATACACCTCACAAGGGTCTGCTTTCTTAATTATGATGATTTTGGGTGGGGCAATTATTCCGCCGCTGCAAGGAAAATTAGCAGATATTTTCAGTATTCAATCATCCTATTGGATTGCTGTTTTATGTTTTGTATATCTCTTATTTTATGCGTTCAAAACAAAACGTGTATTGAAAAATCAAGGCGTTACACTTAATAACTAATATGAAACGAAGACACTTTTTAAAAAATGTCTCCATTTCAGGACTAGGTTTGGCTGTTGGAACCAGCTTAAGCTGTTGTACAGAAACTGCCGTTTCTGAAGGAGCTGTTGACACTTTAGAGACCGCTTCACTTCCTGTTGTTATTGCGACTTGGGATGTGAAAAATGCGACTGCAAAAGCCTGGGACATTTTACAAAATGGTGGAACTGCACTCGACGCTGTAGAACAAGGCTGTCGTGTAGAAGAAGAAAATGAAAAAGGACAATCAGTAGGAAAAGGAGGACTTCCCGATCGTGATGGAAATGTAACCCTCGATGCCTGTATTATGAATCAAAATGGTGATTGTGGTGCTGTCGTTTTTTTACAAAACATTACCAATGCCGTCTCTGTAGCTCGAAAAGTCATGGAAGACACACCACACGTTATGCTCGCTGGTAGTGGTGCTGAAAAATTTGCACTTCAAAAGGGGTTCAAAAAAGAAAACTTACTTACTGAAGCTGCTAAAAAAAACTGGGAAGATTGGAAAATTAAGAGCAAGTATCGTCCCATCATTAACATTGAAAACCACGATACTATTGGGATGCTAGCCATCGACAAAGCTGGCAATCTCTCAGGAGCATGTACCACTAGTGGGTTGGCTTATAAATTAAATGGGCGGGTTGGCGACTCACCGATCATTGGATCAGGACTGTTTGTAGACAATGAAATTGGAGCCGCCGTAGCAACTGGTCTTGGAGAAGAAGTCGTCAAAACTGTTGGTAGCTTTTTGATTGTAGAATTGATGAGGCAAGGCAATACACCTCAAAAAGCTTGTGAAATTGCAATTCAGCGAATTGTGAATAAACCTAATAGTAATTACAAAAATTTTCAAGTGGGCTACATTGCCATCAACAAAAAAGGGCAGACCGGATCCTTTTCAATCCACCAATGGTTTAGTATTACTAAATTTCAAAAAGGAATAAACGAAACAATACAATCAGAATATTTTAACAAAGACGCTTAAAAACCCCATTTATGGCTGAACAAAAACGCTTATTTCTTCTCGATGCTTATGCTCTAATTTTTAGAGGGTATTATGCGTTTATCAAAAACCCTAGAATTAATTCCAAAGGGCTAGATACTTCCGCTATTCTTGGATTTACCAACTCTTTATTGGATGTCATAAAAAGAGAACGTCCAGACCACTTGGCTGTTTGTTTTGATAAAGGCGGTAGTAAAGACCGGGTTGAAATTTTTAAGGCGTATAAAGCCAATAGAGATGAAACACCAGAAGGCATTAAAGTAGCTGTTCCATATATTCATAAAATTTTGGATGCCATGAATATCCCTGCAGTTGTTAAGGATGGTTATGAAGCAGATGATATTATTGGAACACTGGCTAAAAAGGCTGAAAAAGAAGGCTATAAAACCTTTATGGTTACGCCCGATAAAGATTTTGCCCAACTGGTCAGCGAGAATATTTTTATGTACCGCCCCGTATTTGGAGGTGGGTATGAAACTTGGGGCATAGATGAAATTAAAGAAAAGTTTGAGATTGAAGACCCGCTTCAAGTCATCGATTTTTTAGGGATGAAAGGCGATGCTTCGGATAATATTCCTGGACTTCCTGGTGTGGGAGACAAAACAGCCAAAAAATTGCTTGCCCAATATGGAAGCATGGAAAATTTATTGGCAAATACGCACGAGCTGAAAGGAAAAATGAAAGAAAAAATCGAAGCTAATGCCGAGCTGGGACTTCTTTCTAAAAAACTAGCGACTATCCTATTGGATGTTCCTGTTGAATTTGAAGCCGAACGTTTTGAACTCACTGCACCAGACTCTGAAAAAGTAAGCGCCATCTTTCAAGACTTAGAATTCAGACGATTAATCGATAATTTTAATAAAACATTTGCTGTAAAACCCCCTGAAAGTGAAGCTTCAGTACCAAAAGCCTCCTCGCCCAAACCCGCTGCAAATCCAACAGCTGAAGCAGGTGCAGGACAATTTTCGTTATTTGGTGGAGAGGATCCTTCAGTAACGGCTGCTACACAAAACTATGGCAGAGAAACTGCAACTTCAGTACCACACTTTTACCAAAGTGTTGCAGGTAATTTAGGGTTAAAACTTTTTGTAAAACAACTCATGAGCCAGACCTCGGTTTGTTTTGATACCGAAACTACAGGACTCAATCCGCTCACTGCAGAACTCGTTGGAATTGCATTTTCTTGGGAAGCACATAAAGGATTTTACATCCCATTTCCAGAAGCATTTGAAGAGGCTCAACAATTAATGGAAGTGTTTCGACCATTTTTTGAGGCCACACATATTGAAAAGATTGGGCAAAATTTAAAGTATGATTTAAAAGTATTACACAAATACAATATAGACGTCAAAGGCCCTTTGTTTGACACCATGATTGCACATTATTTGATCAATGCCGATATGCGTCATAATATGGATATTCTCGCCGAAACCTACTTGAATTACACGCCTATTTCTATTACAGATCTTATTGGAAAAAAAGGAAAGAACCAGCTTTCGATGCGTGATGTGTCCCTTGAAAAACTGACGGAATATGCCGTTGAAGATGCTGATATTACGTATCAACTCGCGAGTCATTTCAAAAAAGAATTGACCGATGCAGAGACCTTAAAATTATTTAACGATATCGAAATTCCTTTGGTAAAAGTATTGGCGGCAATGGAATTGGAAGGCATCAAACTGGATACTGAATTTTTAAACTCACTATCCCAAGATTTAAACACGGACATTGCAGCACTTGAATCCAAAATATATGAAGCTGCAGGAGAACATTTTAATATCGCATCGCCAAAACAATTGGGTATAATTTTATTTGAAAAATTAAAGCTGGTTGATAAACCTAAAAAAACCAAAACAGGACAATACAGCACCGCATAGGATGTGTTGTCATACTTAGCAAAAGACCACGAAATTATTCGAAATGTGTTGAAATATAGAGGGCTTGCTAAACTAAAAAGCACTTATGTTGATGCATTGCCAGAACAAGTCTTAGAACGTACGGGTCATATTCATACCGAGTACATGCAAACTGTGGCTTCGACAGGGCGGTTGAGCAGTAACAATCCCAACCTTCAAAACATTCCCATCCGAACCGAACGCGGCCGACAAGTCCGAAAAGCATTTGTTCCAAGAAATGAGGAGTACATCCTTTTAGCCGCAGATTATTCTCAAATTGAATTGCGTGTTATTGCAGCGATGAGCGAAGAGGAAACCATGATTGAGGCCTTTAAAAACGGGGAAGATATTCATGCCTCTACCGCCGCAAGAGTATTTAATGTGCCTTTGGAAGACGTCACTAGAGAACAACGTGGTAATGCCAAAACCGTTAACTTTGGAATTATTTATGGGGTGTCGGCTTTTGGGCTGAGCAACCAAACCGATTTGAGCAGAACCGAAGCCAAAGAACTGATTGAAACCTATTATGAAACCTATCCAAAACTCCGAAAATACATGAGTGCACAGGTCGATTTTGCAAGAGACCATGGCTATGTAACCACGGTTTCTAATCGACGTCGCTATCTCAAAGACATCAACTCTCGAAATACCATTGTAAGAGGTGCCGCAGAACGAAATGCCGTAAATGCGCCCATCCAAGGCAGTGCAGCAGATATTATTAAAATTGCAATGATAAACATCTACAATAAACTGGCAGAAGGCGGATTTAAAACCAAAATGCTTCTTCAAGTGCATGATGAATTGGTTTTTGATGTTTACAAGCCGGAGCTGGAAACCATCAAATCCTTAATCAAGGAAGAAATGGAGAACGCCTATGCCTTAAATGTTCCTTTAGATGTGGAAATGGATACAGGTGTAAATTGGCTTGAAGCCCATTAAGTTTACAGCTCCAAGGCTTTTTTAACATCTTCATTCATCAAGAATTCTTGTGGATTTTCCAAGGCTTCTTTCACTGCAACAAGGAATCCAACTGATTCTCTTCCATCAATTATTCTGTGGTCATAGGATAAGGCTACGTACATAATCGGACGAATTTCTACCTTACCATCAATGGCTACTGGACGTTCTACAATATTGTGCATTCCAAGAATGGCACTTTGTGGTGGGTTGATAATCGGTGTTGAAAGCATACTTCCAAACACTCCTCCATTAGAAATAGTAAAGGTTCCCCCTGTCATTTCATCAACGGTAATTTGTCCATCACGGGCACGTATAGCAAGGCGTTTGACCTCTGCTTCTACCCCACGGAACGATAAATTTTCTGCATTTCTAATCACAGGAACCATTAAGCCTTTAGGGCCAGAAACGGCGATACTGATATCACAAAAATCGTAGGAAATCATTTCTTTTCCATCGATCATAGAGTTCACAGATGGAAATAATTTTAAGGCGCGTACAACAGCAAGTGTAAAGAAACTCATAAACCCTAGTCCTACATCGTGCTTTTCTTTAAACGTTTCTTTGTATTGTTTTCTCAATTCAAAAATTGGAGACATGTCCACTTCATTAAAAGTGGTTAACATAGCTGTTTCGTTTTTGGCAGATACCAAACGTTCCGCTACTTTTCGGCGCAACATAGAAAGTTTAGAGCGTGACACACCACGTCCTTCCACATTCACTTGTTGTCCCATTGATGGCACGGCCTTAACAGCATCTTCTTTTGTAATTCGTCCATCTTTTCCAGTCCCTACAATTGTAGTGGCATCGATTCCTTTTTCAGACAGTATTTTTTTGGCAGCAGGACTTGCAGATCCTGTAGCGTAAGTGGTATTTGTAGTGGCTTCAACTTTTGGATCAACTTTAACTTCTGGAGTTGGTGTAGTCGCTTTTGGTGCCTCACCACCTTCTGGTTTTGCGGCACTCGTATCAATTAAGCAAACTACTGCACCAACTTCGACAGCGTCCCCTACCTCAGCTTTAAAGGTTACGGTTCCACTCGCTTCTGCTGGCAACTCAAGGGTTGCTTTGTCGCTATCAACCTCAGCAATAGCCTGATCTTTTTCTACATAGTCACCTTCTTGAACTAACCATTCTGCAATTTCAACTTCTGTGATGGATTCGCCTGGTGAGGGCACTTTCATTTCTAAAATCATTGTGTGTTTATTTTAGTTTTTTTCTTTGGTTATCTTTTGTTTGATCAAAAACAAAATCTATGACTTCTTTATGTCGTCTTTTAGAACGTGTTGCACTTCCTGCCGCTGGGGCACTGTAACTTCGTCTTGAGGCCACACGCCAATGCTTTGCAGCATCAATATGCATTAAAATATGTGCATAAGCGCCCATATTTCTGGGTTCTTCTTGTGCCCATACAATATCATCTGCATGTATATATTTTGAGAGCACTGCATCAATTTCATCTTCTGGAAGTGGGAATAATTGTTCGATTCGAACCAATGCAATATCGGTTCTTCCCAATGCTTCTTGTTCTTCCAATAAATCATAATAAAATTTACCGGTTACAAATACAAGTGTTTGGGTGGTTTCAGCTTGTGCTGATGCATCATCAATGAGCATTTGAAAACTTCCATTCGCAAACTCCTCAACTGAAGAGACTACTTTTGGATGGCGCAATAAACTTTTTGGGGTAAATGCAATTAATGGCTTTCTAAAATCAGCTTTTAGTTGACGTCTCAATACATGGTACATATTGGCAGGTGTTGTACAATCAACAACAAACATATTGTCTTTAGCACAGAGTTGTAAATACCGCTCCATTCGTCCTGAAGAGTGTTCGGCTCCTTGACCTTCATACCCATGTGGTAATAGCATAACAATGCCGTTTGGAGTTTTCCATTTATCCTCGCCACATGAAATATATTGGTCAATCATGATTTGAGCGCCATTACTGAAATCGCCAAATTGTGCTTCCCAAATGGTAAGCGTGTTTGGACTTGCCATGGCATAACCATAATCAAACCCAACAACACCATATTCAGATAATAGGGAGTTGTAAATGTTAAACTGGCCTTGGTTTGGACTTATATTTTTGAGAAGAATAACTTCTTCTTCACTGTCTTCGACTTTTACCACAGCATGGCGGTGAGAGAACGTTCCACGCTCAACATCTTGTCCAGAAATACGGACGTTAAATCCTTCTTCTAAAAGCGAGCCATAGGCCAAATGTTCTGCCATAGACCAATCGAGTTTATCATTCTCAAACATTTGTTTTCGAGCTTCAATCAAGCGCGAAATTTTTCGAATAAACTTTTTATCTTCTGGAAGCGATGATATCTTTTTGGCAATTGAAACTAATTTCTCTTTGGGGTAGCTAGTGTTTATTGCATCACGCATTTTATTTGCTTTGGCTCTCGGGAAATCTTCCCAAGCCTCTTGCATAAATGGCGTAATAATGGTTTTATCTTCTTTTCTAGAGGTCACTAATTCGGTTTCTAAAGATGCCTTATAGTCTTGTTCAAGTTTAGAAACATAGCTGGAATCAATAATGCCTTGCTTAATTAATTTTTGTGCATAGATATTACGTGGGTTGTCATGACTGGCAATAGCTTTATACAGTTTTGGTTGTGTAAAACGCGGTTCATCGCCTTCGTTATGTCCATATTTTCGATACCCTAACAAGTCAATAAACACATCGCGTTTGAATTGCATTCTAAAATCTAATGCAAATAAAATGGAGTGAACTACTGCTTCTGCATCATCGGCATTGACATGTAATACTGGTGATAAGGTGACTTTTGCAACATCCGTACAATAGGTAGAGGATCGTGCATCGAGGTAATTTGTGGTAAACCCAATTTGATTATTGACCACAATATGGATAGTTCCATTAGTTTTATACCCGTCTAGTTGTGCCATTTGCACTACTTCATAGACGAGCCCTTGCCCAGCAATAGCTGCATCGCCATGGACCACAATTGGCAATACTTTACTCGTATCCTCGGAGTTTAGTTTGTCTTGTTTTGCTCTTGTAATCCCTTCCACAACCGAACCTACGGTTTCTAGGTGTGATGGGTTTGGTGCAATACTCAAATTAATACGATTGCCGTTATCTGTCAAGCGATCACTGGTCCACCCAAGGTGGTATTTTACATCGCCATCAAAAACTTCTTCTTCGTAATCTTTTCCATCAAATTCACTAAAAATATCACTGGCTGATTTTCCAAAGATATTAGTCAGTGTACTTAAACGTCCACGGTGTGCAATTCCCATTACAAATTCTTTCACCCCGTAAGCTGCCGCTTTTTCTATAAGGGCATCAATGGCAGGAATTAGAGATTCGTTTCCTTCTAATGAAAAGCGTTTTTGACCGACATATTTTGT